>Ga0123353_10009437_pt1 | contig 13473 bp, 9 predicted proteins | sample TergutLab28metaG_3_FD_92763 | JGI IMG/M metagenome (GOLD analysis project Ga0123353, IMG submission 92763) | Labiotermes labralis P3 segment gut microbial communities from Petit-Saut dam, French Guiana - Lab288 P3 | ecosystem: Host-associated > Arthropoda: Insects > Digestive system > Gut ... | reverse complement strand
GTCTTTTTCCGCCTGTCTTCGTTGAAATCCCTTGAAATACGGATGTATTCCTGCGGTCTTTCGCCTTGCCAGACGAAAAAATCCACCGCAATAATTGTAAACATCAGGACGACACAGAGCACTAGACGCAGGAAAAAATATAAGAAAAGGTGGATACTAAATGAAAAGAACCATTTCGATTCTCTTGTTCCTTATTGTTATGTTATCGCTCTTATCCTGTAGTATGTCAACAAGTACTGAGCCCTCTGCCTCCCCGGATGCAGCGCAATCGCCTGCTGGAACGCCGGCTTCTGGCGGAAACACGAGTGGCTCGAACAGCTCAAATGGTGCAAGTAACAGTGGAGATGAGTACGGATCTAATCAAACCCTGGCAAGTGGTTTCGGTTTATTTCGCGATGACTTTGATTACTCCAGCATGCCAAGATTTAAAGTGGTTGGTATGTTCAACCAGATGAACTCTATGTATCAGGAAATGAACTATTATTTTGAAGTTTGGGCAGGCAGGACAAATTGTGACTATTCTGTTTTTGATGCGGGTGGAGATTCAGACGCTTTCCTAAACGCTGTGGAAACTTTTGCTGGACAAGGGGTCGATGGTGTGATAATTAACCCGGATGCCGCTATTATGCCCAGACTGGTTGAAGTCCTTGAGGAAAACAATATGCATTATATGTCAGGTTTTTCACCCGCAATAGACAACAATAATAAGTACAAGCACCCGTTTGTTGGTACAGACAATTATGCTATCGGGCATACACTCAGTTCATGGCTTGCGAATTATGCAGAAACAATAAACGGGTTCAATCTCGCTGATGCTCGTATTGTCTGGATTGACTGGTCAACGTCAAATGAGATTCACCTTCGTGGAATTGGTGTGTGGTACGGCTGGAATGAGCACTTTAACAACTCTGAAGATGCATTTATTTACATTGACGCAGTTGCCGAGGGGCAGCAGTCTGAAGAGGCAGGATATAATTTAATGTCAGCAACAATTGTCGCCAACCCAAGTGTTAAGTATTGGCTTGTTGCAACAACTGTGGAACCGATTGCATTTGGAGTGGTGCGTGCTTTAGAGGATTATGATCTTGCAGATGTGGCTGCAATTGCAAATAATGGTGTCGATTCAAAGATCAGAGAGTGGGATCTTGGAGTGCATACATGTTTTCGTGCGGGCAATGCCATACCACAAGCAACACGTACAAATGCTTATTGGAATGCTCTGTACTCGTTTATGGCCGGTTGGGCGACTCCTGAATCTATATGGCCTGACTGTACGCCTGATGGAGAGGTCTATGCTTATGTGGTGTTGGAGCCAAACATGGTAACCTATGAAACATATAAAAACTTCTTTGGCTGGGGTGACGTTATAACAGGGACCGACAAGTATGGATATGATTGGGACAGTCACGAGTTCACAGCTTATGCTATATCAAAAGAGTATCCGTTACTGTGGACACAAGTGACATTTGATCCAACAAACGGACAGTTTACCAGAAACTAAGATTCTGGGAAGGTGAGATGGTTTGACGTTTTGAGTTTCCCCAAAACAAGGGAATGAAAATGACGGCAGTCATTGCTACGCTACATCAAACAGTATTATTTTCCCGGTCGATCCATAAGGGTTCGACCGGGAAAAAGCATCATAAACAATGTGTAAGGCTCATGAAAGATGTTAAGCTTATAACACGAAACAGGAGGATATACTATGCAATTTTCCAACCTCACAAATGATGAGAAAACGATACTTTATCATATTCAAAAGAACGGACCACTGACAAAAAACGAGATTCTTGATGTGATGCCGTATAAAGCAGGTACACTTAACCGCATTATTGCTATGCTTGCTGACAAGGGTGTTATATCAGAGTGTGGTCAGGAAAAATCAACAGGAGGCAGAAAACCGTCACTTTTTGATGTCAATACATTAAGCAAGTATCTTATAGGAATTGATATTTCAAGGACAAATTTCACTGTTGTCCTCACCAATATGAAGATTCAGGTAATTCACGGTGTCCGTAAATCATTTGATCCCTTTGGGGATGTCTCTCCTGCTACAGTCGTACGAGATGTCATTGCCGCAATAGATACTATTCTAGTTAGTAAAAATTTGACAAGAGATAAGCTTTACGGAATCGGTATAGGGATGGTAGGACCTGTCGACCCAAGTACGGGTGTTGTAAAAAATGTTATGCATTTCCGCTCGCCCGGTTGGGTAGGATTTGCGCTAAAAGACGTTATTGTATCCGAATTTGGTGTTCCTGTGTATGTCGACTGTGGTTCGTATGTCGCAACTTTAGCAGAGTATTTGTACGGAGAAGCTCGTGGGCAAAAAAGCATTTCATACATTAACTGCGGAATCGGAATACGTTCAGGTTTTATATCTTCAGGAGTTCTGATACGCTCAGTCAATAATGACGAGAGCTCTTTCGAACACACCATTATCAATCCAATGGGAGAGAGGTGCTCTTGTGGTAAACGCGGTTGCGTAAGGTGTTATGCTTCAACTTTTACTATATCCGAGAATGTAAGGAGAAGGATCTCTCTTGGAGAAAAATCAAAGATTCATAAGGAACCCGAGAAAATAATATATCTCGATGTAGTTGAGGCTGCAGCCAAGGGAGATGAGGTTTGTATATACGAGCTAAGCACCGCAGGAAACTACTTTGGAATTGCCCTCGCTAATTATATCATTCTATTAAGCCCGGCCCAAGTTATTATTGGAGGCATGCTCGCCACTGTAAGCAGTGATTTCTATAACGCTGCAATTAAATCTGCTGAAGCGAACTATATCACTCAGAGCGAAATCGATATTACATTTAAGCAAGGCGGCAGATTTCAGGAAAAATCCATTGCAGTCGGGGCTGCTGCTATGGTCTTCGAAAAGAGTATCGGCAGTAGAATCATGGATTGATTATAACTTTCTATCAGGTTCGTCTTTAAAAAATGAATCTTCTTGTTCTCGCCAACGCTCAAGCCACTGCTCTGACTGAGAAACCATAATATCGCTCATCGACAGCATTATGCTGTCTTTTCTTAACATTGTCTGCAGCTCATCAACCAGAACTCCGCCGCAGCTTGATGCAAATAGCGCAGCAGCGCTTCCGGCTGCTTGACCGGTCAATGCGCAGGCTGGAATAGGTCTTGTGATTTCCCACCCATGACCGTTTGCGGAAGATATAATGCGCCCTGATGCGAAAACATTCGTTATAGATTCAGTAATCAATGATCTGAAAGGAATCTCATAGACGGGTTCGGGAATATTCCAGATGCCAGTGCATCCTATACTGTCAGAAAAATGTTTCCCTGCGTCTTCGGTGCGTAAGGTGTGGTTGCCCCTGAGTCGGCGGGTTGTTCGAAACTGGGCTTGACTGGGGAAGGATGTAAGTACCAGACTTGAATCCGATTGCAGTCTAGCCCGAGCCATTTCACGCCCCTTGAGAAGAAAATCGGTTACATGGCGTACATCGGTACCCCTATATCTTGGCAGGTCAGGAGATATATCTGAGCCGCGGAAATTACCAATAGCCATTATTTTCACGTTATTAGGAGGAGGCCCGGTGGGTCCGAAGATTTTATCTATATTGTCCGACATGCAGTATGCCCAGTATGTGAGGTGATTATCCTGCTCGATACATGGAGCGCCAGCCTTGTAAAAAACGTCCGCATCTCCGGATGCGTCTACCACTGCTTTGCAACGGTATGCTTCTCTGCCGGATTTGTTCTCAACGATTACCGCTTTGCATAGGTCGGCTTCCATTACTACATCGCTGAATACAGTATCCAGTAGCAAATCGACCTTTGCGTCGAGAATCAACTCATCAAGCGCCATAGCAAAAGCAGACGCGTTAAATATCGTTTGATAGCGGCTCCCGGTACTTACTTTCCACGGCTTGTCGCGCCACTCATCAGGTAGAGTGTCATACCCATACTTTATTGAAGCGTGAAGCAACTCCTCTGAAATTCCACTGATGACTTTATGTCCAGCACCATCGCATAGAGGAAGGTAAACGACGACATGGCCTGCTGTGGCAAGCCCTCCAAGTACAGTAGTCTTTTCAACAAGCAGGACTTTAGTCTTACTCCTCGCAGCGGCTAATGCCGCGGATACGCCCGCTACTCCGCCACCCACTACGATAACATCATAGGAACCACAGACAGCGGTTTCTTTTGATTCCCGAATATAATCCATCATTGCAACCCTCCCGTGTTTGAGTTCTACTTAACTTTCAGGACCCTTAAGCGTACTCTTCCGTTTATATAATCAACGGTTAGTGCGAGGATTAAAAGAAGGCCTGATGCGACAATCTGCCAATATGAGCTTAAGCCGGCGATGGTGAGACCGTTATTGAAAAAGTTTAACAGCATTAGTCCGATAAAGCCCCCAAGCATACCGCCTGCACCGCCTCCAAAAGAGATACCTCCAAGACAAGACGCGATGATACCGGTAAGCTGTGTGCCGTGTACAGAAGACGGGTGCGCAGAATGCATTCGCCCCGCAAGAATCGCTCCGCCAAGGGAAGCGATTACTGAGCAGTTTATCATCAGAATTGTCATCACTTTTTTTATACTGATTCCTGCAAGACGCGCAGCCATTCTGTTCCCGCCGACCATATATATGCTTCTGCCAAACTTGGTATACTTCAGAATCAGCCCATATATAATGTACAGACAAAGCATGATAACGAATGGCAAAGGCATACCCAGAACCCATGTTGAGCCAATATTGTTGAAAACAACGTTTGAAATCGCAATGCTTTGATTATCTGTAATAATGTTTCCCATCCCCCTCCAGACGGATGACATTGCCAAAGTTGCAATAAAAGGCATCATACGAAACTGGTTTATGAAAAATGCATTCATTGCGCCGGCGATCGCTCCGTATATCAGTGAAAGAACCATTGCGGGAACCCAGCCCATGCCGGACCTCAGAAACAAGGCCATAAGCAGTCCGCCCATACATCCGACGGCGCCTGCAGACAGGTCTGGCATCCCCGCTATCAGCATACAACCTATACCAACAGCCAGTGTCCCTGAGAGACTTGCAGCAATAAGTATATTCCTTATGTTATTGACAGACAGGTAGTGCTTGTTTATGATTTGAAACAATGTGATAACCGCTATTAAAACCAGAAGAAGCGCAAAGCCCTTTTCTCTGGCAAACTTCCTTATTGATTTATTGATTATTCTACCAATTTTCATATAATCGTCCATTCCTCTCCTAATTCTGTTTGATTTTCTTACTCATGCTCGCTATTACGCCAATCTCTTTGCTGCTCGTGATACGCTGATATAATCGAAGATCAGCGCTACTAAAAGCAGTATACCTGAGGCAACAGTCTGCCAAAAAGGATCAATACCCATAATAGTCATTCCGTTATTAAAACAGTTAAGCAACAGGAGCCCGAAAAAGGCTCCTAACATGCCGCCAGCGCCTCCTCCGAAAGAAATCCCTCCAAGAATCGCCGCAGTTATTCCAGAGAACTGGTTTGACGTGATACCATTTACCGTCGCGGATTTCATACGCGCAGCTAACAGAGAACCGGACAGTGCCGACAGGAAGCCCATGTTGGCGAACAAAATATAGCAGATTTTCTTAGGATTAATGCCTGTAAGCCGGGCAGCCTCCCGGTTGCCTCCGCAAAGATAAATCATCCTGCCGAATTTCGTTCGACTTAGAATTATTCCGTATATCAGCATAAAAGCCAATGATATTATTACAGAAAAGGGTATCAGATCATTGAAAAATCGATATGTACCTAAAAAAGTTATAATCGAATTTTCAACAGCAATTGATGATGCGTTCCCAAAGACATAAGACAGTCCTTCAGCGACAGAAGCCATTGCTAAAGTCGCTATGAATGGTTGAAAATTGAGTTTGACGATTAGCGTTGCATTTAACAGTCCGGCTATTATGCCAACAATAAAGCTTATCAACAAAGCCGCAAACCATGGAATGCTTCCGTTCAGCAAAACTAATGCCATCACTATAGCGCACATAGTACCTACATTGCCGCAAGACAAATCGATATTACCATAGATTATTAAAAGCCCTTCACCAATCACAAGAAAGCTCACAATGACCATTGCATTGAGAATATTCCTAATGTTTAGTGGTCTTAGAAATCTTCCTCCGGTGAAGATTGTAAAGACGATTATAACAAAGACATTCAACAACAGTAAAGTGAAAGTCTTTGACTTTGCAAAAGACTTTAGCCGGGTCAGATACATATCTTCCTCCTTTTCCTGTGGGGAGTAGTACTTGCCTGTCACCACACTGCTCATTCCTGCGCGGTATCTCTGTGCCAGCCTGGATGAGAATTCTTATTCAAGCATCGCAAGCGAGAGCACTTTTTCCTCTGTAGCTTCTTCTCTGGTGACTCTCCCGGTTATATGCCCGTTGTGCATGACAATGATATTGTCGCATAGGTTCAGAACTTCAGTGAGTTCTGATGAGATAAAGATAATACCGATGCCCTCTTTTGCCAAATCACATACCATCTGATATATTTCCGCTTTTGTCTTTACATCGATGCCTTTTGTGGGCTCGTCAAGAAGTAATATTTTTGTTGTCATCATTGACGATGTCCACCTGCCTAATATTACTTTTTGCTGATTACCGCCGGACAGTTCCATTGTTATCTTGTCAATTGTCGGCGTTTTGATAGTATATGCGTCCACGGCTGCGTTCGCCAGATCAGTCTCAGCTTTTCTGTTTAAGAAGGGTCCCCTCTTAACCTTATTTAGAACCGGCATGCTTATGTTATTGGAAATCGATCTTAACAGTACAAGTCCCTGTTCTTTGCGATCCTCGGGACATAAGGCAATCCCCGCCTTAATCGCATCATACGGTGTTTTTAAGCTCACTTTGCTGCCTTCGACAAGTATTTCACCTGAAATAATAGGATCAGCAGCGAAAATAGCTCTCACGACCTCAGTGCGCCCAGCGCCGACCAGCCCCGCAAATCCAAGTACCTCTCCCTTCCTTAGTGAAAAACTGATATCATGCACACTGCTCGTATTGAGGTTTTTTACTTCGAGTAACATATTCCCTACATTTTCATTACGACTGAGATCAGAATAGGAATCACCAAGTTCACGGCCGACCATTGCTTTTATAAGCTCCTGCTCGTTTGTTTCATCTGTGATAAAGCCGCTTACAAAACGGCCATCTTTCAGCACGACTATCTCGTCAGTTATTTGGAAGATTTCCGCAAGACGGTGCGAAACATAAAGAATTACTTTACCTTCCTCTTTCAGAATCTTGATCAGCCCGAAGAGTATTCTGATCTCTGCGTCCGTTAATGGTGCAGTAGGCTCGTCAAATGCTATTATAGCAGAATTTCGCCTGTATGCTTTCATAATCTCAACCATTTGCTGATATGCGATGTTTAACCTGCCTACCAACTCAAGCGGATCGATAGGGAGGCCAAACTTATCGATAATCTCCTGTGTCTTCTTTCTAAGCTCCGAATTATTAATGATACCAAGTTTCCTGCTTGGTAGATCCTCAAGAAAAACATTCTCCATAACGCTTAGCATTGGAACAAGCTGGCGCTCCTGATAAACAACGCTGATACCTGATAATATAGCATCGTGGGGATTTGCGAGATCCTTAACATTACCGTTTATGCTAAGTGTGCCTTTGTCCTGTTTCAAATCACCACTGAGTATTTTCAGCAGAGTACTCTTGCCTGCGCCGTTTTCTCCCAGGAGTGCACAAACTCTGCCACCCTCCACTCTGAAGCTTATCTCATCCAGTGCCTTTACGCCGGGAAATGACTTGCTTATATCTTTGAATTCCACAGAGTGTTCCACTTATTCGCCTCCTGACGTATAGGTCCTTTTATATTAATGAGGTTGCGGATCAGAGTTAAAAATCGTTGATGATAGGCTTAATTATGATCGATCTCTTTGCTGAATAAGTTGGTGATATGGGGATCGTGATACAGCGCAGCTTATGCTTGCTCCAGTTCTCTTTCCAACTCAAGCATAAGGTCAATATCATCAACGGGTCTTTCAAGATTGTACTCAACACGATCGATTTCACCCGAATACTTGAAGTGGCGCCTTCCTTTATGAGAATTCTGAACCGCAGACGTAGAGTATCTTCCAATCCCAAGCCCGCCTGTTGTTGCGAACAATGGGTATATATCTATTACGATGGCTTTGCTTGCCCTTCCGTCAAGTAACAGTCTCGCAACACCTTTGTTTGGCTTAGTGTTTACGAACTCAAATGCAAACTCGTGATCTCCGGGGGTTATCTCAAACCCTGAATCAATTTGAAAATACTTGTCATCTAGATAGTTGAAATGGAATCTTAACTCATTATTCTCAATGTAAAGTACATAACCACCGACGTTTATTCCTGCTGAGACAAGAACGCCCTCATCTCCCGGAGAGTAGCTCGCATATGCTTTTATCGTGAATGACTTGTTCGCAAGACGCGGCGGAGGGCCATTTATGTCCATCTCCCGATAGAACGTGAAGTGAGTTTTACTCTCAGATGGAGCAAATCGCAGCATAAGGTTAAAGTCAAAGCCATCACGTTTTCTAAAATGGCTTTCCAGCATTGGTAAAACTCCATACATGCCTGCTTCATGCCACCATAAACTGATTAAGTCATTCAGCTTGTCAGGGTGTTGCCCGGATAGGTCATTCGCTTCGGAGAAGTCCTCGTCAGTGTGGTATAACTCCCATATATCTTCGTCAAAGCACGGCGAATCAACATGGTTTGAAACAGCCTTCCAGCCATCACACCATATACCGCGGTTTCCAAGCATCTCGTAGTATTGTATCTTGCGCCTGCGAGGCGCATCAGGATCGCTGAATGAGTATCTCATGCTGATTCCGGGCTTTTTCTCCTGTCTCACACCCTTGATCGTTTCAGGCTGGGTTATGCTGCAAACATCGAGTATGGTCGCGTTGACATCAATTGCATGATGGTACTGGTTCCTAATACCTCCACTATCCTTTATCAGGTCTGGAAAACTGATGATAAACGGCACCCTGATCCCGCCTGCATGTACCCATGATTTATATAACTTAAGCGGTGTGTTGCCGGCCCATGCCCATCCCGGGGGATAGTTATTCTGCGCGTCCTCAGTGCCAATCTTGTTATAACCTGCCTCATCAGCAAGTTTAGGCCAAGACATCGATAGCAGGTGGTAGAGCTCGCTTACACTACCGTTCGGACCGCCCTCGCCAGAGGCGCCGTTATCGGACACCAACACAATCATCGTATTTTCGTACTGACCCAGCTTTTTTAGATAGCTAAGCAGCCTTCCCAACTGTTCATCTGTATAGTGAAGGTATCCAGCAAACGCTTCCATAAACCTTGCGTAAACCTTTTTCTCCCATGCAGACAGGCTTTCCCAAGGTTTTGCCATATCATTACGCTCTGTTAGCACAGTGGTTTCCGGAAAAAGCCCAAGCTCCTTCTGGCGCGAAAAAACCTTCTCGCGGTACACATCGTAGCCCTCGTCAAAAGCGCCGCTAAATTTTTCCATGTACTCAACTGGGGCATGATGAGGCCCATGCATCGCTCCAAAAGCAAGATAACAGAAGAAAGGTTTTTCCGGAGCTACAGATTTCTGTGTACTGATATATTTGATAGCGTGATCGATAAGATCCGCGCTGAGGTGATAGCCCTCTTCCGGTCGCTTTGGCGGATCCATGACTGAGTTATCTTGAATAATAGAGGGGTGAAACTGGCTTGTCGAGGCATTAAGGAAGCCATAATACTTTTCAAAGCCCCGAGCCAGCGGCCACTGGTCATACGGCCCAGCGCCGTTCATGCTTTTTTGATTGCATAAATGCCATTTACCAATTGCAAAAGTTGAATACCCGTTCTCAAGGAGAGTTTCGCTGATGTAACCATACTTATGGTCTATATTCCCCGATAGAGACGGGAAGCCGAGATTATAGTTTGATAGGTATCCAAGCCCGACAGTGTGGCTGTTGCAACCAGTAAGAAGGCTGGCGCGCGTAGGTGAACACATGGCGTTTACATGGAAATCGCTGTATCTGAGACCATCTGCAGCTATTGAATCGATATTCGGGGTCGGTACCATAGAGCCGTAACAACTGAGCTGCGCATACCCAACATCGTCAAGGACCACATACAGTATATTCGGAGCGCCTTCCGGCGGCATTTTTTGATTCGGCCACCAAGGCTCTGAATCAATGTAACTCGTTTTTATTGTGCCTTTAAATCCTGTATTGTCAGACATTCTCATTGCCTCCAATTAGCATAGCATTGATGTTAATTGTAAATTGAAATCATAACTAATACAATCTCGATTAAGAATTACTGCCATTCCTAATAGAAATAGTGCTGTGATTTTTCTTTTCGAACTGCCTGTAATTATTCTATCAATGAATGTCTACAAGTCACCTTTTGAATTGAAGATATGGGGTTCGGATGATAAAATGCCCTGTAACATGCTCAATCCAAGCAAGGTAACGACGAACACTATTTATTATTAAACGATTGCAAAAGTCGAGGCAACCGCAGTCACAAAAGGACAAACTCCGGCTCTGCGGAGCCACCCCTTTCGTAGGCGAAAGGGGAAGGAGAAACCAGACATACCAAGCGCCCTCGCATTCGAAGGAAGACCGCAATAGCGGAGAAAAATCAGTAGTAACCTTACTCGGAAAGCCGCATGAATACTAGGCTATTTGAGTTTCGTTATCGACTAATTTATTATATGTAAAGGAGGTACCGGCAGTGAAAAAGATTCTATGCATCCTGTTAACTCTGGTAATTTTGCTTTCTCTCGTGGCTTGTGGCGGAAGCAATAGCGGTGGCAATAACAGCGGCAACAGTAATGACAACAATGGTGGCAGCCAGCCTAGTAACAGCCCAAGTAACGCTGCTCCCAACTCACCTGCAGCAACAAGCGGAGCATCTCCTCCGGCTCAAGGAAACGAACCTGTTCCTCCTGGCGAAGGTACAGCTTCAGCGGCCTCAAAGGAAGAGATCATAAGAGGAATTATTGGTAATGACACTGATATCTACGGTGAGTTTCTCACTCTTGTCGGTGGTGACGTTGGCTTTGTTACTGACGATGTTGATCACCATGCAAGGAACACCTATCATTTCGCTTTTGTTGGGTCATCATCTTCTGCAGCTACAAAGAATCTCCTCAATGGTTTGGTGAAATATCAAAACTACTTCAACTTTCAACTGGATGAATCCTATAGTGATGGCGATAACGACAGGTATATAACGCTATTAGAGACTTACGCGCTTCATGACATAGATGGTTTCTTTCTGAACGCCGATATCAATATTTTCGCAAGAGTTACTGAAGTCGCTGACGAGCTTGGGGTACCATATGTGTTTATGCTGACCCCATTTAGAAATTCTCAAGGTCAAAGCATGGTTCCTGCTATAGGTGAGGATGATGCATTTGACGGCGCCATCGTAATGACATGGCTGCTCGATAATTATGTGAGAGTACTGGGCGATATTAATATGGATGATGTTGGTGTACTTGGTCTTCACTATTCAACATCTATACCTATGCGGATTCGTATGGAGGCCGCCCGCGATGTATGGAACGCTCGTTTCCCCGGAAGAGAAGATCAGTTTTACTTTATAGATACTGCTGCTCAGACACCACCAATCGCACCGGAAGCCTCGTTTAATGAGGTTGCTGCTTTTGTTTCGTCTCGACCTGACGTCAAATACTGGATTATCGGCAGCGCGACAGGTATGTTTGCTAATGGTGCAGCCCGCGCACTTGAGTCATTGAGCTTGGATAAGAACGCAATCATTTGCAGTGTTGGCATTGAAGAACTCATAAATGAATGGAATGCCGGGTATGATGGTTGTTGGGCAGCATGTGTATCGATAAACGCGAATATCTATTGCATGCCGATGCTCGCTGGACTGCTCGCTCTTGCCGATGGCAGAGCGACTCCGCAAACGCTATGGAGCGATCTCCGCGCACCGGGAGACATTGCCACATATTACATTATGGAAGCAACCTTGATAACACGTGATACATATCTTGATTATGGAAAAGCGTGCGAAGTTATCATAAACCATTTCTCCGGATGATCGAGCCAAAGAACAGGCAACGATTCTGATTTCCTGACTAATAGTACCGCTTAAATGACATTGCCCCACGTTAGTAATATAACCATCAAGACTATTGACGCCAATTCGTTGATAGTCTTGTTGCTGCCGTCAGCCAAATCGTTACAACACCCGGACAAATTCAATCAACTCGTGCAAGGCGTCAGAGGAGTTGTTGCGATTCCACGCTAAAACAGTATTAACTGTATCAGTACTTTCAACTGGGATCTGCCGAAGCGTGTTTCGACCGCGACTGTCGCACTCGCTTGTTATTGCAACATAATCAGAAGCAGCTACATTCATCATCAACCCAAACAAAGTGGCCGCAGTGACCTTTATTTTTGGAAAAAACCCGTTTACTTCGCAAACTTTATGCGTCATTCTGTATGTGTGCGGCGAAAAGTCAGGGGAGATAATTACAAAACCATAATCTTTGAGGTCAGAAAGAACCGGCGCCGCATGTTTTGTGAACAGGGGATGATCGTTGCGTGCTATAGCTACAAGATTACTAGTTAAGACCACCTCATAGTCACAGTCAATGAGAAGAGCCAGATCCTGCTGATTAGTTATGACAGCATCTATTCTCCTTGAAATCAACAGATCACGCGTTTCCTTTGCTGTCATAGGTATAAACTCGAAACTGTATGAGGGGTGAATCTTATAGAAGTTTAAGAAAATACTGCTTATCTCCTCAACAATGCTGCCTAAACCCAGAATCCCGATTCTAAGAAATCCATGTTTTCCCTCGTTTAGTTCACGTGCGTGAGTTAGGGTTTGCTGCATATCTGTCAGCATGTTTTTGAAATAGCTATGTAAATACTTACCAGCGGGTGTGAGGGTGACATTACGGTTGCTCCTGACAAATAGCTTACATCCAATCGTTCTTTCAAGGTTAGCTATGTTTTTACTTAGAGATGATTGGGTTGAATATAGCCTACTGGCAGCTTCCGTAAAATTCAGACAATCAGCGGCTTCGCAAAACGAATGAACCTTTTGAATATCCAACATTGCTTGATCCTCCTCCGGACGATAAATACATGCCTACGGTACACTATTATGCGAATGAGGGAATAAAAATGGCATAATCTTGCGGAACGCATTTGCAAAATTATACCATATAGTAGTTGTCAGCGGTCAATAGTTTTTGGCCCGTTAGTGAAAAAAGTGCCTTTCGAACATTTGCAATACAGCACTAACCCCTGATTCCTGGTCCCCGTCCCCTATACCCTCGTCCCCTGGCCTCCTTGCGGGCTGCGGCCCGCATTGTCTTACAGCGCCGCCCTGATGCCTGCGAAGCGGGTTTTCTTTATTATATACCCGTCTCCGAAAGCGAATTCTTTTTCCGGTATGCCATACGGCAGACCCACGCCGAACAGGGACTGATCCCTGAC
>Ga0123353_10009434_pt1 | contig 13475 bp, 8 predicted proteins | sample TergutLab28metaG_3_FD_92763 | JGI IMG/M metagenome (GOLD analysis project Ga0123353, IMG submission 92763) | Labiotermes labralis P3 segment gut microbial communities from Petit-Saut dam, French Guiana - Lab288 P3 | ecosystem: Host-associated > Arthropoda: Insects > Digestive system > Gut ... | reverse complement strand
CGGTCATAACTCCGTAACCGTCCAAAATCGGACACATGTTTATATGAACTTTTTTGATCACAAAGACCTAGGAAATCACCTCCTGCAGTTATGCCCTAAAGTCGTGAAACACCCTGTATCTGTCGGTATACGGACTAGGCTCAGGGCTGAATGACCGAGGGTAAGGGAATCGTTTCTCCTTCCATTCATCGAAGCCGCTCCCAGGTGCCCCTACAGCCACCTAAGCAAAGGGTACCCTACAATTTCCCCAGTGATGATGCAGCAGGGAAGTGAACCTGACCACTGACCTCCATCTAATACAGTCACCAGGTTATGGGGTGTTCATAGGGGAAAAAATTTTGTTCTTCCTTTCTCTTTCTTTTTCATTACGTAGGGTTCCGTGTTATGGGACGGTAATAGACGTTATATTAGCGAAGTTCGAAACTTCCTTTCTGGCTAAGTTCTTTCTTGTTTCGGAAGTCTTTAATTAGGTTTCCTCGCGCCGTAGCTTAGCCCTCCTAAATAGTTAACTTTAAATGAGTGTTCACCCCCCACTACAGCAAAATCGAATAACTTGTTATTGAAAATCTCACTTTCAGTCTCAAGGGTACGAATAGGAGGGCTTGCATATTAAGTTAAACTTCTTAATGCATGGTGTTTGTCACAGGTACCAACTGCGTGAACGTTAAAACTTTCTGCATCTTGTCCACACGGTCAATTTATGTGCCTCGTGTAGTTTTCAGAATAAGGAAATATTGTTTCCCTATGAATTATTAACGAGGTGGTCGGTTTAGCGAGACACGGGGAAGACCGTGCCATGCATCAGAAGGTTAGTCGCCGGCGTATTACCGCGAAAGACCAATTTTCGTCTCGAACTCCCCATCTGGGATTTATGGCGGACGAACTTTCACTTGCACAGGTCCTTTCCACAACATCTTGGTTTGTCTCCTGTTAGTATCATTCCACCAACACGCCGTACGCGTTCATCCACCTGCCACTAACACTGTGTGACCATGGCGGTTGACAGTACAGGTAATGTTAAAGGTCATATTGTAGATGCCATGAAATCCTTTACAGATTGTAGAGGTTAAGCGCCACACATTCTTAACATCGGCACTAGATGGATGTGAAGATTTAACTTTCCGGCCCGGTCGCTGCGCTCCCAAAAAAAAAAGCCGTTAGGCATTGAATATGAGGCTTTGTGGGCCCCAGAGCCGGTCTGGAAGGCCTGGCGAAGAGAATAATCCAAATGACAGTAGTAAAAACATAATTGTTGTGAATCTTATGTTTATTGCACCGTGCATCATCTTGATAATTGAATAAAGAGAGACCAACTTGATGTCGCTTTCTTTATTATTTCATTATTTAATGCTCAACATGTTTCGGATGTTAATACATCCATCCTCAGGAGTCTGCGACTTATTTGTTGAGTTATTTCATGGGTTGTGTCGCTCTGGTTCGATGTGTGTTGGTGTTATAATTTCATTATTTAATGCTCAACATGTTTCGAATGTTAATACATCCATCCTCAGGAGCTTGCGACTTATTTGTTGAGTTATTCCATGGGTTGTATTGCTCTGGTACGATGTGTGTTGGTGTTACGTTGTGGTTTGGCTGGGTGGTGTGGTATCCGGATTCAGGCTGAAGACTATTATTTCATTATTTAATGCTCAACATGTTTCGGATGTTAATACATCCATCCTCAGGAGCTTGCGACTTATTTGTTGAGTTATTTCATGAGTTGTATTGCTCCGGTTCGATGCGTGTTGGTGTTACGTTGTGGTTTGGCTGGGTGGTGTGGTATCCGTATGCAGGCTGAAGCACTAGTGCTACGTTGTGGTTTAGCTGGTGTGGTGTGGTATCCGTGTGCAGGCTGAATCACTAGTGCTACGTTGTGGTTTGGCTGGGGTGGTGTGGTATCCATATGCAGGCTGAGGCACTAGTGTTACGTTGTGGTTTGGCTGATGTGGTGTGGTATCCGTGTGCAGGCTAAAGCACTGTATACCGATACCACACCTTATTCTCTTTTTATTCAACATATTTGTTTTATTTTGCGTTGGACTTTTTTTTGGATAAATACTTTGAGTCACATCGTAAAACAGTTTCGACATGTTGTGTGAGAAAATGAATATAAGAAGATACGTATCCTGTCCTGTGGTACCGGTTCATGTCTCGTCTTATCCATCGAAGAAGTGAAAGCAGCTGTACTTTAATTCAGGACCATCATTTATGGAATATGGAAGGTAGCGTTGTTTCGACTTCTATGGAGAATACATTTGAAGCAGCGTCGTCACAGCAGCACACCTAACAATATGGTAGCTGCAGGAAGTGTTGTTGCTCCCTGCTGTTATTTCAGGGCCCCAGTTATTCATTAACTGTCAACCACAAGGTTATCGAACATGATGCATTTTTCTCCACTACGATGCTTTTCGCTTATACTGTTCATGATTTATGTGACAGCAGAACTTACGTGAATGAGAGAGGGAGAAAGAGAGAGAGAGTGGGGAGAGTGGGAGGGAGAGAGGGGGGTTACACTTGTGGTTCTGCCGTGTGGAGTTGTCGAGTGGCGGAGTGGTGGAGCAGCAATATTGTACGTGAATGTTCCGGCGTCAGGTTCAGAGGCCTACTGCCATAATATGACACAGACTGCTGACATTCTGTTGTTTACGCCAGTAAAGGTTCATGAAGAATGTCAGCATTAACAAGATCATAGGTCAGAAATGCGTGGATTTTCGGCCATACACAGCTTCCCATGTTTTCCGCAAGCACCCCTTTTAGCCTTTACATGCGTCCTATTTATGTTAGATTTGAACTGCGCTTCAGAACACAGTCTCCTTAGAGTTTGACACTGTGTAACGTTCTGTTTTGTTTCGGAGCAACATTCTATCTCTTTCTTCAGGAAAAAAAGTAATTTGGTCTGAGTTTGCAATAGAGAAGTCATTCAGTTAAATAGGAGTCCTGAATTGCCATCTGGTGGGAAATATAATAACTACTAAACTCGAAGTGGTTGATGAAGGCACGGATGATTCAATAAACCTGGAACGAGGAAAATTAAAATTGTTGTAATGAAATGTGGATTGAGAACTGTGAGACATATTGAGAGCGGTCGATAAATGAACAAGCTGGTGAATATAGTAACAAACTGAGTGAATCATTCATGGAGGGAAGACTTTTTTGCTAAGTTTGTTAATTCCTCGTATACAGAAGAAATTCCCCGAATTTTATGGAACACGATGGCTCGTTACTGTGCGTGCAAGAGCTTACTGTTTATTCCTGTCCTCAGTCGGATTAATGAAGCTCATGTCCTTTCATCCTAAATCTTCAATATAAATTTTAATATTATACATTCCATTTATTTATGTCTACTTATTTTACCTTATATATTTTAGTTCTATTTTTGTTCTGCACACTTACACACAAAATACCCATAAATTTCATATAACTTTTGACCTTTAAAACACTTTATTACCCAAAAGATGCACAAATATATAATTCGTAGATACAATTAGAATTATTATAAAATATTTAAAATATTTTATGATAATTTTAATTTTATCTACCAATTATATATTTGTGCATCTGTTGGATAATAAAGTGTTTTAATCGTCATTGATGCACGACACAAACATGAAGATTGAAGGATTTTTAACCTATTACCTACATTATTTTACATTTGCATTTACATGTATTTACTTTTAATTCACAGTATATATTAATAACTTGTAAACTACACCTCGTACTCTATAAATCATTGCTAATTGTATATAACACTTTTTAGGGCTCAGCCAGTAGATGGCCCTATAAGAAGAGCCGAAACATGTTGCTGTTAAAATGTTTAAATATTTTTAATTGTAATTACTTAATAAAAATTTTGTTACACTATGCAGTTATGTAAATTATATTGAAATAATTCACATTTACCCGAACTACACATGGTTTACCCTTCTTTTATTGTCAGGAAATTATGTGTAATCATTTTTTAAAATAATTTTGATGTGGTTATAATTGTGCCATCACATTGTAAAGCTTTGAGATATCACACATGCTTGCAGGTTAGAATTTCCTTTTTTAAATGTTCTAGATATAGGCCTGATGATGGCTTGTTCAAGCGGCAACATGTAGCCTATTTTATATTTCTTGTACTGTGAGTTGTTTGTGATTACTTGGAAAAAGAAACATTTTAATATTATTTTCCAATCAACTCCTTACGTTTTACATGTAGTTTGCTTTCTTCTGGTCACCCCCCCCCCTCCAGAAACTCTGTACGCGATTATTTCCTAACGGTAAGTCTTATATTCCAAACCAAAATGACATACGTGTGTTTTTCAACCGGTACCTCACAGTTCCGGTTTTGGAAACATTGTATTTTGTCTTCCGATTCCATACAAGTTCGAGCAGTTCTGAATCACTTGAACGATTATGAAATTTTCAGTACTGGCATTACACCACGGTGTTAGTTACACTTAATCTGAGAACAAATTGCCAGTACTGTATGCACGGAAGATACAGGTTTCACGAGTAAGGCCAAATGAATCATCAGCATTCAGTGCTCTCCTTCTGCGTGCTCCTGGTAACAGGCAACCCGTTTAAGTGCAATGTTTCCGTGTGTCAGAGTGAGCAGAACTGACAGCCTGGCGATAATACAACCATTACAAGCAACACGACCTAGACAACTGGCTTCCATCCAACTGAATATGAACGCACGTCACGGCCCTCCAAATGACGTCACGATGCTTTAAACATAATTACACGGCAGGTTGTTGTGATATTTCCACAAAATTACACTTAAGATCCCGTTGTTTATGCGGAAAAAAGCAGGGCCTACAGTCCGGGGCGTGGTCAAGGTGGCAATGACGACGGTAATTAGAGTGCTGTTGGTGTTATTGTGATTATTACGTGTTGCCAGAATACAGCAGCCATTGCAGTGTCCAGGACATGAGCTGGAAAGCACAATAAATGCGTTTCTAATTCCTTCCAGCGAGAGGCGGTTTTCTCCAAATTATGCAAAACACCCCCATAGGCCCACCCTGTCTCCTGTTCTGTGAGTATCGAACACGGTTTTCCCGAAAGTAAAGCGTCCGGGCATGAAGATGGCCACTCTCAAATAGTGCGCTTTTAGGGATAAATGGAAAGGCAACTGTACCCCCACAAGCCTTGTGGCGTATACAGGAATAATGTTAACCCTTGTTGTAGTAGCAATGGTGATGGTGGTAGTAGTAGTATGGTTGTGTTAGTAGTAGCAGTAGTGGTGGTAGTAGTAGTAGTAGTAGTAGTAACAGTAGTATAGTTGTGTTAGTAGCAGTAGTGTTGGTAGTAGTAGTAGTAGTAGTAGTAGTATAGTTGTGTTATTGGCAGTAGTGGTGGTGGTGGTAGTAGTACTAGTAGTAGTAGTATAGTTGTGTTAGTAGCAGTAGTAGTAGTATGGTTGTGTTAGTAGCAGCAGCAGCGGTGGTGGTGGTGGTGGTAGTAGTAGTAGTAGTAGTAGTAGTATAGTTGTGTTATTGGCAGTAGTGTTGGTGGTAGTAGTAGTACTAGTAGTAGTAGTAGTATAGTTGTGTTAGTAGCAGTAGTAGTAGTATGGTTGTGTTAGTAGCAGCAGCAGTGGTGGTGGTGGTGGTGGTGGTAGTAGTAGTAGTAGTAGTAGTAGTAGTAGTATAGTTGTGTTATTGGCAGTAGTGGTGGTGGTAGTAGTAGTACTAGTAGTAGTAGTAGTAGTAGTAGTATAGTTGTGTTAGTAGCAGTAGTGGTAGTAGTAGTATAGTTGTGTTAGTAGCAGCAGCAGTGGTGGTGGTGGTGGTGGTGGTGGTGGTAGTAGTATAGTTGTGTTAGTAGCAGTAGTGGCAGTAGTAGTATTGGTATGTTAGTAGCAGTAGTGGTGGTGGTGGTAGTAGTAGTAGTAGTAGTGGTAGTAATAGTATAGATGTGTTAGTAGCAGTAGTGGTGGTGGTGGTGGTGGTGGTGGTAGTAGTAGTAGTAGTGGTAGTAGCAGCAGCAGCAATAAGGTTTTATGAAAAATGTATTTTTGACCTGACCAATGAAATACGATATCGATAACAGCAATAATATATAAATTATTTAAGGACTAAAAATAATCAATTTTAGTCAAAAACAGAACTCGTACCGCGCAGTAAACACTCTCCGTCTCGGTTATACAAATCAGCCAGTTAATGCTGTATAGGGAAATAATCGCTTTTTGTTCTCAGATCCACACAAAACACAGCAATACACTGTATGGGCAGAACATAGAGTGAGATTAAACTGAATTATATATAAAGATCCAGTCCGTACCGCGCAGTAAACACACTCCGTCTCGGTTATAAAAACCAGTCAGTTAATTTTGTATAGGGAAATAATCGCTGTTTGTTCTCAGATCCACACAAAACACAGCAATACATTCTGTGAAAAGAGTAGAATTGTATATTCTTAAACATTGCGGCGTATAAAGTAAACTTTGGACTCCAAACTGTTAAAATTACATGAAAATTGTTTCCCGAAAACATCTAAATAATTGCACGCGGCACTGCTTAACTAATCGGCTAGTCATTCCTGGCATTTTTATGCGCGATTCTTGATTGTTGACGCCGATTATATTTTCCTGACATTACGTAAAGAATGCATTAGTCCAAAGCCAGATTTCAAATATTTTTGAATAACAACGGTAAATGAAGACTGCCCGAAAGAATTTCTTAAACGTTGGGAGTGACTGTCACTAATTTTGTTCGGAATAATTTGTCTTGTCGTCTCTCTGCGAATCTGAAAATTATAATCACGCATAATTAACGTATATTCTTAATCTAATCCGCACTTTTTTACAGTTTCAGAGGGTTAAAAATCAGATGCGGATTAGAATCGCATGCGGATTAAATTCGCGGTCGTGAGCTGGATTTTGGAAAAATGATAGAGCTGCTGTACGTGCCGTAAAAACAATACAATACAATAATTTATTACTTTATTATATATAATATTTATAAATTATTATTCATCACACTCGCCGTCATCACTCATAACTGAATCAGTCTGCCTTGTAGGCAAGGGACGGTTGTAGGAAAAGTGCGGATTAGAACCGCGAACTAACTTATTTTTCGTTTAAGAAATCGGCAAAATCTAGTGCGGATTAGATTCGAGAATATACGGTATATATTTTTGTACTGAATGTGTGAGAAAATGATCGCTAGGAGAATATTTGGAGCCAAGTCGGAGTAAAGAGCTCTGCTGGCTGTGGAGGGTTGCACAATGCAATGTTTCATGAATTCAAATTTTGAAATGAAGAGCTTGAATTATGAGAAGACTTTGGGAATTTCATACAAAAGCTAAATATGCTCCATGGACATTTAGAATTTATCGCGATTAAACTGCCGCTTGGAAATTGCAAAACAATTGAGTGGTAAATGATTACAGACATTCCGGAAGATCCGCTCGCTACAATTTTTAATTTCTATCAATGCCGCCTTGTTGAACTCTGACCTTGGAACAACATGCTGCCCTGAAACTTGGTCCACTACTTACCATCCACACAGTCTGACATTGTAAAAGATTTGAGCCTTCATTCACATCATCATCATCATCATCACAAACATCAAGGATTGGACCCTTTGATCCGTTTCATCTCCAAAGTTACAACTGTTCTCTCCAAAGTTTTTCGGTCTTCCAGTTGTTCTCCTTCTTTGTGGTCTGTAGTAGTACGATTTCAAAGGGATTCTGTTTTGTGGCATTCTTTGGAAGTGTTGAAACCAGTTCCGTCTCTATTCAAATATCTTATCTAGTATGCCTCTAATCTGTAACGGGCATGTTTGGAGGCCCTGAGGTTAGCTACGACCAAACTTACTCAGCGAGGGACTGGTTATCCATCGTGAGGACAACATGCCCAACTAAGAATCTCCAAAGGAAGCACAGGACTGATTTACACTTAATTCGCATTGTTATTGGAAATTGAAACCCCTAAATCCCTCGTAAGAAACCTTCGAAAATAGCAAAATTTCACTGTTTTTGTGCGTGGACATAATCTGACGAATACGATGTGATGGAGATTTGAAATGAAATAAAATAAAAACTAAATTACTGAACCTCATACAGTGCATTTTATATCATGTAAAAGTGGTAAAAATGTTACAGGCTAATCATGTGCTACAAAACCTGAAAACAGCACATCGGAAACTGTTTCAGATTTCCCCATATTGTTATTTCTTCCTTGCACAGCAAGATATAAAATTTCCCCCTTCGGAATCGTCAACCAGAGAAACACGATGACCGGGGGTTGCTATGACAACGAAGTAAGGGCAGCGATTTTTGAGTATGTATGAGATCGATATATATCGAGAGTGTTTCCCTGTCTTTACTTACTTTGTTGGGCAATATTCAGACTGGACAAAGGAGGAATTTGTCTGTATGTAAAAATTTATTGGCCAACTGGGGACTGGAGTGGAGCAAACGCTTTAAAAAGTGGTCTTCTTCCGCTGCCCTGTTCTTTTTTTTGTCAGTTCGCTTTCTTTCTCTTATATTGGATAAGATGTAGCAACCCCAACAGAATTCCAAAGAAGGAACTGTCTATTTGCTCCACAACGTTTCTAACGAACACGCATTTCTACTGCTACGCCTCTTCCCAGCACACAAAAACAGCCCGTCACGAATTGTATTATTGCCTACGTGGTATGGAGTAAAGATAAAGTTGTCCCTCATCACTCCATGACGGTATATGGGTGGAGCAGATGTGTAGCTCCACCCATTCAAAATCCCGAAAATTGATGGAAATAACCGGCCAGTTACACACCCCTACTGATTTACTCCTCTGAAATAACTCCGGTACCAATTATATAGAGGGCCTTGTGGGACACCAGAATCCGTGTGGACTATTTTGGGTAGACTCCAGTTGAAATGTGATGGCACAATGTGACGTACGGGAGTTGAACTGAAGGGTAAACTGGCGAATGTAGTGGGTAGCCAGTACCCTTCACACTACCTCGGAACATGGTATATCCAGCATTACTACTGCTGATGCGCACACCTCGGCTGCCATTAGTCGACTGAACTGACGTCCCCGCCGATTTAAATGGACTCGTCCATTTCGCGTTTCTTCGCGTGTGCCGTCACATTTTAACTGGGCTGTACTAGAAAACGTCTTGTTAGGGCAGGGATTCGAATCCCGGACAGAACAGCCCGTAGCGAGTCGCTATGCCGACTGAGATATCCCGGCTCCGTAGGGTATGAACAGCGTAACAAACAAAACATGACCTTTCGAGACAAAGCAGGCGAAACGTAACAAGAAATTTCTTCTCGGACAGTTAAACCAGAAGATGACAAAGCAATGCCCCTAGGCATGGCGTCACGTACCAGAAGCAAGCCATAGGCCATTAAACGTACTTACATGAAATGTTATGCCCCTAATACACTTTTATCGGCGGACGGTTTGCGAGTTGGAGGGATTTTACACAACAAAATATAAGGTTTCGTTTTTAGGGCCTTAGCCTATTAACTACATCGTAAAATATATCATGTCTGTTCGTCCGTCTGTATGCCCGCAAGCATCAACTCTGCAAAAACCGCACGATATTATCAAAATATTCATATTATTGGTAATATCGAAGTCTATGAAGCAGATACAAGGTTTTACTAAAATCGGAAACAAAAATATCACCTAATTTATATAAAATTATAGGTTAAAATGCATCTTACACTGTCGAAAGGAACGTTTTAACTCAGTTATACAATGGATACTCATTACCGGTGGTGCTGATAAGTCCTTAGTCCGACCAGGAAGGTAACAAGCTCGGAATCATGTCAGGGACGCGCGCGATTTCAACAACATCGAGACCCGAACTCTCATCAAGTTTCTTTTCCTGCAAGGCAAGGCAGAGCGCCGAAGGAAATTCAAGCCATTCTGAAAGAAACATTAGCTTGTTTCTTTCCTAGTCGGTCTAAGGACTTACCAGCACCCCTGTATATCATTTCCGTGTCACAAATAGTAAGGCGAAGCGCCGGAAATTATAATACAATATAAACGTAAGGAAAAGGAAGATTTATAAAGACTACCGAAACAATGGAAAGCATGTCCTTATCCTGGCTGGTAAAGCAGCCAGAAAATGGAGCTCACCACTCAGTTTTATTTAGTGCCGATATTAATTACGTTTGCAGTTTTACGGTCAAGCTCCTTATCTAAGACTGATATTAGTGTGAATTGTACTTAAACTTAGTGTTTATTGTTATCATATCAACATATGCACAAATAAGTAGTAAAAAATTAATATCAAAGTTATTGCGACATGTTTCGGTGTCAATACACTATCTTCAGGGAGTTTGCAAGTTTTGTTAGTTAAAGTTATGAATTACTAAAATGATACAATAAAATATAGTAATGTGCCGTTATGATAAAATGTTGGTAAATTTGGCCGCTTATGTAATTCCTGGTTGGGTATATTAATAATTGTCCCACGAGATGCAACACAGAGCAGTCTATTTATTATTCTGCAAGTTCAATCTACACGTTTCGGGTGTCAACTGCACCCTTCATCAGGAGTACACAAAACTGTAACCACAGCCTCCAGAACTGTGCAGCTACCTCCTTCCAACGTGGCCAAACTTAGCCACGTTGGAAGGAGGTAGCTGCACAAAAAATATGACCAGCACCGGAGGCTGTAGTTACACTTCTGTGTAATCCTGATGATGGGGGTGGTTTACACCCGAAACATTTAGAATGAACTTGCAGAATAATAAATAGACTGCTTTGTGTTGCATCTCTTTGGACAATTATTAATATAGATCAGCGATTCACGGAACCATAAACACAAAATTCCTGGTTAGGTGTTTGTGGTGCGCTGGTCAGGGGGAAACAATACTTATTTGTACATACGTCGGTATAATAACAAACTTTAATTATTCAATATGCACGGTATGAACACAAAAATAAATATACTTAAAATTATTCGGATCGTACCTCACGGAGAACAATGTGTGCACCCATTAGACACAAGCCGCTTAGTGGTATTTACGAAATTATCGATGTCTGTTGTGAGAAACACACGAAAGCAATAGCCTACCGTCTGTGACAAAGGGCAGGATTTTATAATTTTAGAGCCGCTGATAAACTGCAGTTAACCAATATATTTACCTCTGCCTTATTAACCGGTCTTAATGCTTCTCGGCCCACAGTCCATTGTTAGCATCCCCATATGACACAAAAATAAAAAGCATTTATCCCTCATAGTAAAAAAAATCCATCCCATTACAGACCCGAGTTGTCCAGAAGGTTCCAGGAAGTTAAGTTTCCCAGATTACGCGACAATGGCATAGGATGGTGGTAAGGTTGTCAGCTTTACACACCGGCTGCCTTTACACCCAACAAATACTCCTGGTACTCATTTCTGTTAGAGGCTGAATCGACCCCAGGGCCACAGTGTGATCGGAAGGATTATGTCATTGAAAAATTCCAGTGACACCATTTGGAATCGAACCAGCGACCTACTGATTTGTATCACAGCACCTTAACCACTGTGCTACCGCGATCCTCATGCCTCATAGTAGAAACGATAATATTTTTCTTGTCCACACCAAGAGGGTCTGTAGGGAGAGTGGAGTTGCTTTTTAACACATTCGTAACTTATCCGCTCATACTGTAATAAGCATGTGGTCAATCATGACCCAGTTTTCGGTTAATTCTTCATATCATAACGTTTGCCATACCTACAACCTTCATTAATAATAATGTTCACTTCTATTATCAACCAACAACTGCACTTATATAACTTTCACATAAAACATTTTAAAAACACTTAAAATCACTCCGACGTGTTTCGATCTTGTCAGATCATCATCAGGGAGCTTTGTTGTTCCTTGCTAAAGTTATATTAAAACATTCATAATTTAATTCGTTTTTGTAAACATGGTGTTGTGGCAGCATGTCATGTTGTGTGGGAATGTGTTGAAGAGAGAGCAGTTGGCTAGGTGTTTGACTGATGATGATCTGACAAGATCGAAACATGTCGGAGTTATTTTAAGTGTTTTTAAAGTGTTTTATGTGAAAGTTATGTAAGTGCAGTTGTTGGTTGATAATAGATGTGATTCTACAAAAATGCACGTTGCAACAATACAATTAACAGTAATGTTCCTATATTTTACACACATTGAATTTATGTCAGGAGAAAAAGTAAACATTTGCGTAACAATGCAGACAATGTAAATGTAACGTAATACAGAGGCGCGTTCGTAAACCATTGTTGTAGTGGAAAAAACAGCAAGTGTTACAAAATTCTGAATCTGTGTGTGTAGCCGTAGTTATTCAGCATGCAAAGCGCATGCGCCGTATTGTATATTCATCTGTAGCCCGTATGCGCCTACCAAGTTTCTCCACATTATGTCACAAACGGCACGATTATCAGGTGGGAAAAAAAAATTATTGAATACTAAATGTGTTTTGGTTTCCTCTAAAAATTTGCCTGAAACTTTTCTTATTCTAAGAAGAATTCAGCGAGAATTTTAAGTGTGCAATGGCCGTCATATGAAGTACCGGTTATTCTTGTATGTCTGACTTTAATGAAATGTTGAGGTTTCTCGACAGACTATAGCAAACTCCTCAAGCAGAAAATCTCACGAACATTCTTACAAATTGTCCAGAGTTGCTCCATGCATAAAAACGGACAGACGGACGGACAGACACAGAGGCGGATACACATGAAGAAAAAAAAAAGCTAATAATCTTTTTCATCATTTTGTAAATTCGCCCCAAAAAAATATTATGGGTCGTGTGTCTAATGGATGTGACCTATTGTTTTTTTGTAATGCAGAAAGTTTGTATTTATGTGTCATTTAACCCTTTAAGCGCCAAATTAAATCCCATCTGCCATCTGCTGACATTATTATGAGCTCACCATATTCTCCACATAGGCAGGATAATGTTTAAAGGACGTTGTCGCATCCAGATTTAAAAAACGTCTGTTGAAAATTCGATATTAACCAGTTGCATTAGCAGTTTATGTGCTTCTGCCATTTAAATTTCAAAATCAACAACACAGACCCCCACGTGTTCAGTCAGGTGGTGTCGTGCGGAGTCACAAAACATATCCTGTATTGCAGTGGCACATATCAGAATATTTCAGCCACGCTACAATTTGCAGTCTTTATGCTCCGTTCGAATGAAAACATTGGAGAGGAAACTGGAAAGTGCGGGCCCACATATTCCATATTAATCACCGTCTCAGGAACTAAACTGTGTCAGAAAGACATGGAATATGGTTTTATATTACCAATACAATAACAATGCAAATAATTTTTAGCAAAATTGAGGCCATATAAATTTTGGATGATGGGGATGACTCTTCTCAATTTGTCCATTGCCAACCTACTATTAATTAATTAATTAAAATATATAAACAAACCATCATTCACAACTAATATATCAGATAATACCTTTATAGTTCTGACCCAATATTGTGCGGGTGATAAAATCGAGAAGAATGAGATGGGCTGGGCATGTGGCGCGTATGGGTGAGGAAAGGGGGGTGTATAGG
>Ga0123353_10009433_pt1 | contig 13475 bp, 10 predicted proteins | sample TergutLab28metaG_3_FD_92763 | JGI IMG/M metagenome (GOLD analysis project Ga0123353, IMG submission 92763) | Labiotermes labralis P3 segment gut microbial communities from Petit-Saut dam, French Guiana - Lab288 P3 | ecosystem: Host-associated > Arthropoda: Insects > Digestive system > Gut ... | reverse complement strand
TCGTGAAGCAAAAGAATGGTGGCACTCAGCATACCGCGCCTTTTGTTTTGAATTGTACGCCTCAGCTTCTTCAGCGTTTCACAGTAAACAGCAGAGTTTAATGTTGTGCCTTGGGGCAAAAATTCTACCAACAGAACACCTTGTCTGTCCCACAATACGGTGCACATGATCTTCCTTGTTGAAAACGTCTGCTGGAACTTCTTCCTTTTCGGCGAGCCAGTAAGCTTCCAGTGCAAGGACTGCTGTTTTGATTTAGGTGTGATATGAGACACCCATGTCTCGTCTCCTGTCACAATATGGCTCAACATGCCGTCTCCTTCCTTGTGATAGCACATCAGAAATGTCAAAGCATATGCAACACGCTGTTGTTTGTGCTCCTCTGTGAGCATATTGGGGACCCATCGTGCATACACTTTCCGATAACCCAAATGACTACTGACAATGTCATAGAGTGGAGTCCTTGAAATTTGAGGAAAGTGCAGGGACAGATAAAAAATTGTGAAACGTTTGTCGTCACGCACTCTTTCGTTGACCTTACGCAACAAATCATCATTCACCAAAGAGGGACACCCACTTCGCGCCTCATCGTGCATGTTATCTCGTCCTTAATTGAACATCCGAACCCATTTCCTAACCATAACATCACTCATCCCATTGTCACCATACACTTGACAGATATGGTGATGAATCTCACTTGGTAGCACATTCGTAGTGTTCAAAAAACGAATTACAGACCTATTTCACAGTCGGCGACCCCTTCAATTGTATTAAATATGTTTAACGCACAGGGGCAAACATAAACATTGCACGAATTTCACGAAACGGCGCCTGTGGATTCTCAATTGATAGAGGAAGTCACTGCACATGCGCAAAGTGACAGTCTCGAGGATGCGCGAGAGACATGCGCAGGCGGTACTTACTTTCCAAATAACCTACGTAGTTCAGTCTTCCACGGTAAGCACTTAAGATACACCATTGTCATTTCCACGATTCGATTACTCTAGCAATATCTGATGAGTTGCTGAATCCATTCAGCTCTTCTCACTTAACTTCCAGCCTCATTCGCATGTGAAAAGCAACGGTTGGCTTCGTCATGTCCGTCTGTCCGTCCGTCCGTCCGCCATGTACAGGGAGAATACCACCAGATGCGTATTTCGTGAGGTTTCATATTTGCGACTAGTAATAAAATTTGTCGACGGATTCCGATTCTGGTTAAAATATGGCAGAAATATCAAACAGGTGAGAATTAGAGGCTCTGTTCTCTGTAAAGATACGAGCTGGGGCGTAAGAAATGTCTGAGCATGGAGCAATGCTTATATGAGTAACGGAGAGAGAGTTTTGTCTGTGAGGTACAAATTAAGGCTGAAGAAACAGTTGAGCATCCGACTGTAAATCTGCGTAAACACATCAGGTTCATTGGCACTGACCTACTTAAATTGGTAACAACAATACAGACAATCGACCCACCAAAATTTCATGAATCCAGTGTCTCACCTTACCTTATCTTCAACAAGATAATTCCGTTCCTACCTAAATAAAAACACCATGAACAAGGATGCAGAAGCGGATGTACATTCTCACACATTTTAAACCTCGATTCCAAAAGGAGGTAGACGGTCAGCTTCACGCTTCGGCCGCGTTAATCCGGCGCCTATTGGATGGGAGTCAGCGTGGGCTCCAGACCCGGTCTAAAAGCTGAACAGACTGCTCCTGCACGGAATCGAACCCCGACATCTGCATCATCCAGCCCCTAGCGTGGTCACTACTCCGACTACGCTAACCCGTTACATTCAATAAAAGTTCGCAATAATAAGCACTAAAAGGCGAGAATTTCACAATGTGAAGTGTTCCTTTCGCCATCTCCCTTTTTGGGGACATTCTCTGTACAAGGAAGAGAAGTAATTCGAGTACCCTCTGGCCGGCCACAGTACTAATGGTTCAATTAATTTTTTTACAGTGGTAGGGGGAAGATCGATAGTGGGTTCAGATGAAACTACTACGGCGAAAAGGAAGTGGTTTCGTTAACAAAGGTACGGTATCAAATCCCAGAAAAAAAACTTGATTTATTGCGGGACGGATGACTGAAAAATGTACTACAAAACACAAGATGAGCCCTTGAACAATTACAAACCAGCCCCTATGCCATCCTCCAAGAATTACAATGCAAGCACAGAAGTCTGTTCAGCCACAAAAAGAAACAGCAGCAGCGGTTTGCACAGCCGTGTCTCCTTGCCAGAAGTACTGATACACTTGGCCGCCAGAATGGCGGCACTACAAGGTGTATCAGCAGCATCTATGGCAGTGTATGGGATGTTTCACGCTCCGGCCACTTTGTATGCAGTATCTGCTGACTATACAGAGGCCACGGAAAGATGTCCCATGGCACAAAGCCTACCTTTTTCTCGGCCTGTTAGGTTTCGCACACCAGAAACTTAACTTGTTACTTTAGATGCCGGACTGCTGGCTAGAAGTCAGTATTCGGAAGGTCCTGAGACCGGCCACCTCGACACAGGGTTTTCTTGGTTTCCCTGTGTCTATAAGCAAATGCTGAGATGGTTCCCAAAATTCCAAGTTGTCACTACATGTTTCTCATATAGCCCTCCCGACTTAAATTTATTAGTAACCAGCTTCATATTTTGTATACATGTAAAATAACCACTGGCACCGGGTGACAATCCAATTGCAGTTAATAAATATTATTATATTCCTTCTCGGTGTCTCCTGTTCTGTTCAAAGGTTTCTTGAGAAAGGGAGTTCGAGGGTAGCATGACGCTAGACAAAATAATTATGATGATTAGATTCTGGGCTGGAATACACAAGGGTTCGATTCTTTTTATCGGCAACATATTTTTCTCCTCTTCGTAGTGTCCAGTCTGGTCTGGGGGCAAAGTGTCCCCTAACCAACTGTAATAAACTGAACGGGAATGGATCTGATCACCTGAAACCAACTTGTGCCGAGGGGGGTAAGAATGAGTGCAGCTATACACCTTCTACCTCTAATGTCCTGATGGCATGTCGTTTAACTTCATTGGCCAAACCGGTCGCCCATGAACAGCTAAATGTAAAGCACAGGAGTCAATGAACTGAAATATATACCGCTAGGTGATACGATGCATACTGATGCGACCTTACAAAGTTTGGCAAACGAAGAGGGCTTTTCGTGTCCTTCCTTTTTGTAATTCCGTGAGTGTGTTTTTTTACTAATCGTCAGAGATGCGTAATATAAACCTGTTCTCCGCAAGCGGACAGCGACACTTCCTCAGCAATTGGTGCAGTTAATCTACATGAAGCACAGGTTCGATGTGTGTGTGTGTGTGTGTGTGTGTGTGTGTGTGTGTGTGTGTGTGTGTGTGGCAACATCAGTACATCACTCTTCTGGTTTCGCTGACAAACGCGTGTCTATACAATTATTCAAATGGCCTCACAAAACATCTGAATTGATTGCATCTCCCTATACGTACGAGTCTCCCCACAAGATACGCAACAACTCTCAAGCAACAGTTGAGCTGTCATTAAATGATTGATGCTACTGGAATTTTAAGATAACGGAATGTAATTCATGCATAAGATTCAATTTACTTCACACTGCTGCAAAACGTATGCAGAATGTTTTCCGGCAACGTGAATATTTACCATTTTGCTCCCGATCGTTAATTCCGTCTCATCCACTATCGCATACATCATTCGCGAAAGACACATAACTGGCACACAGCGTCCGTTCTTAGGTGTTGCTGTCTGCACAACTACGAAAAGGATCTGAGAGCGGCTGAACAGTCGACCCCTCCTAAGTTCCTCGATTCCTTCCATCTCATTGCATTCAAAAACTGATTTACATTCAGTCTGCAAACGAAATGAATCCTTCATAGTGGGTTTGTTCAGACATAGCAGTAGAGGCGACAGGTCAGTCTGCGCATCTTGTGTAGCGCAGTGCACTTTCTTATATACAAAAAGCGATAGAGTAATTTCACTGGGGGTTATGGAGGCAGAGATCACCGGTTTCTGGACAAAGCCGCGTAGCGCAAAATTCTTGTGCGTAAAATACGGTTATGTGGGAGGGGAGGCTTCTCCTCCCTCACATCAAACGCTATAAATCAGTGTTTCTCAACCGTCGGGCCGCGGCGGCCCAGTACCGGGCCCTGGCATCAGTCATACCGGGCCGCGAGAGATTTTCCTGGAATTGGTAACTAATTTAAATGTAATTTTATATTTGTCAACATGCCACACCATACACATACGTGTACTATTACTCTTTATGATTATGTCATAATTAATTATTAATACTTTTGTTAGTTTAACCTATGAACTTAAAAAAATTGGAAAGGTACCGACGAGTAAATTTGTTGGGACCGGGCCCTCGTCTTATGAAAAAAAGGATTTGCCGGGCCTCGGCCTCACAAAGGTTGAGAAACACTTCTTTAAATACATTATATGTTTGGATATTCAACATTTACACAGTGAGAACACCACTTGGCTCCGCAGTATGTTCTGTGTTTTGTGCTACTTGATGACTTTAACGACGCCTGACATACAAACGGATTCATCCACCAGCGAAGGACGGGGCGAACTGTGTTTCTTGACAACTGGTGCATTAGTTAGTCACAAGTGGACCTTCCTGATGGTGGTGGCCACTACAGAAACATTTTATGCACACCTCCTTAACTCGCTCACAAATTGTTACATTTTTTATGTGCATAATGTCGGTACTTTTTCACAGTTACGCAGTATTTCGGTAACGGATATTGCCAGCTTCCGAGGCAGCTGACTGATTAACCGCACCCGTCTATCTCTCTCCACGTGTATGTGCATTTTTCAGCCTTCGGCAAATTTTGTCCCCACGGGCATACAGGCTATTTAATTATATCCGACCCCGTATAAATGAAACCGCGTTGGGCGAGGTTTAGTGTCGTTCTGAGTGACGACGGATAATGTCATATTCCCTTCTGAGACGCCATGCGTTCTGCAGTACATTCAGCGCACAGTTTCTCGTGACGCTATTTGCAACGTCCCCTTCGTTTCGATTTGCAACCCAAAACAGTAGTCGTGTCACAGCAGTTTTCAGGGCGCCACTCTTTTCTGTGTTATAAGCAAAGAAACCCCGACCAATCTGCGCCCTCGCAACAAATCCGATCTCTTTAATCCAATCTTCCTTCCTTCCTCGCAGTCCAATTCCCCACATTACCATGTTTTACTCCTAACATGGACTTTTATTTAGCCAAGAAGCGAATCGAAAATACTAAGGGAATAAGAGTCACAGAACATAGGAACCAGATACCGAACAAGACACTTGCAATATGGGAAGAAATCGTACGTCAAGGTAGATAAAACAAAGACACAGCACTATTCCACGCCGTAAATCAATGCCGATATGCTTGATGGTTTTGATTACATGGGGGAGGGAAAAAAATGTGAAGTACTTATTGACGTCACAGTCTACTGAAAGGACGGTAAAGGTATATGGACTCATTTCCTTTACATTTAAAGTACACAACAGAACAATGGCAGCAGTGAGTGACCTCTGAACTGAATGAATGGTTAGCACTTCGTCTCTTGCACGACGAGTCCTGGTTTTAAATTTTCTGGAGACCCGCAGGCGTTCTCCTGGTCGTGCCATGGTAAAAGCGGCTAATCACCAGTCTCTCACAACGGTGTGGGGGGGGGGCAGTAGGTTCGATCCCGGGCCAGTCCACGTGAGATTTGTGGTAGCTAAAATGGCACTGAGACAGGTTTCTCTCCGAGTACTTCGGTTTTCCCCTGCATGCAGCATTCCACCAATACACCAAACTTATCTTCATTTACAAGTTACCCATACCAGAAGGACAAAGGGGCAAAAAAATGGTTCTTTCGTATATCGTGCAGCACTGCACAGTACAGCATTTTCGTTTCCTTTTTACTTTCTTAATGTAAATGCGAAAAAAAAACGTGGGAACTACCAAAGAATAGGTCATGACAACTTTCTTCCACAACCTAGCCACTCAGTAATTTAATTCCGCCCTAGCATTCAATGCCCCAAAACCTACGCAGGGTCAAAGATATCATTTACAATACATAATCATCATTTAACGGTCACGCTGACTGCTTTGTTTGTGTAAAACGAACTGTGTACTTAAATAATTGCAACTGCTCTGGATACAGCGCTCACCTGCCAAGGCATAATAAACTGCAGATAGAGGGAAAATTCAGTAGTTCTAAAATGAAGAGCAACCTTGTGATAGTTCACAGCGTGCATCGAATTAAGCACTGCACACACGTCCACACGGGCCCCTGTTTATGCGTTTTGCGGTTATTTTCTGCGCCCCCGTTGTGCACTTACTGTGTACGCTGATTATGTTAATTTACCGAGCGAGCACACACATACTATAGGGAAAACCACGGTACCTCTACAAGCAGCTAGTAAAGAGTATGCACAAGTCGTACATGCTGACAGAACGAACATCACATTCAGGTCTCGTTACCATAATACAAGGCAAAATAACGATATAAAGACACATAATACTCTTACTGCACTCAGCAGAGTCAAACAAGCTGACGGTTCAACAGCTAGTCCAGAAATCCTCCACATTTTACAGAACCCGAAGATCCAATAACGCCATCACAAAAGCCTGCCACCTGTTCATATCCTGAGCCCGATGAACCTCACCCGCTTTCTTTAAGACTAATATGTATCATCCTATCTTCCCACCATGGCCTGCGTCTTTCAGGTAGTATATTTCCTCAGACGCCTAAAAAAAATCCTGTACTGCGTGCCACATGCCCCGCCCACCTCATCTTCCCTGATTTTATCACTTTAGTGTTATTCGGTGACCGAGTCCAGTGGCCGCGCGGTCTAAGAAGTGTATCTACGGTCGGGCGCTTGCTGAGATTGTGGGTTAAAATCCCATAGGAGGCATGGATGTTTGTCTCCTGTGAGTATTGTGTGTTGTCAGGTAGAGGTAACTGCGTCTGGCCGAACGCTCGTCCAGGGGAGTCCTACAAAGCGTGGTGTGTCTAATTGAATGTGATCGAGGAACCTCATAAAGAGGGAGACCTGAGTCTGAAACATTTCTCATTCAAAGAAGACAAGAACGAGATGTGTAATCATAAATGTACATTTTTCTGCATGTAAAGTACCCGTTATTATTGTCAGATTTTAATGAAATTTAAATATTCTGGGCAGAGTTTCGAAAAATATTCAAATATCAAATTTCATGAAAATCCGTTCTGTGGGAGCCGAGTTGTTCCACGCGGGCGGGCGGACGGACGGACGGACGTGAAAAAGCCAATAGTCGGTTTTTCGCAATTCCGCGAACGCGCCTAAAAATGACGCAGAAAATTACACAGTGAGAAGTCTCAAGGCTTCTTCTCACATAATATTAAGGTGATGATCGAATGCCTGAGAAAGAACGGGGTAGGGCATGCGGCATGCAGTCGGCCTCGAACCTCATACAGATCTTAGCGTAGCTGAAATTTTATTTATGTAATGTAACTTTGTAATCAAACACTAATTTGCAAAAACGTGTATGCCGATCTTACGTTAAGATGGTCACAGTATCGAACCCTGGAGCAGTCGGTACGTTCTGTTTGCAACTGTAGACAGGAGTACACTAGATTATCGTCATTGTCAGTCGCGTCATCACAATCACCATCGTTACTGGTATTGTCATCACCATCAACATACGCAATGTTAACCAACATATTATGTCTCATAATGACAGCGAAGGGAAGGCTGTGATACCATTTAAGGAATTCGCCAAGCCTCCAGCCGTAAAGCTAATTAACTAAACACAATTCTGAATAGTTTGTTGCATTGTCAGCAAAAATTTGCTGACTGGTAATTTGGAGGGCAAAACTCCTGTTATGTCTGCGATAATGAGCATCCTCAGGCTATACCGTAAGCATAAACAAGCTACTTCCGTGTGTTCTTTTCCATCATATGTTCGCCAATTCCAGTCTGGCCTACACACATTACCTGAACCCATTCCTCACAATTTTAACTACCTCTTCCGAATGCCACTTTCATTTCGACATTTGAAATTTAACTGTTAGTATCAAATTTGTAAGATTACTTACTTACTCCATGAAGCAGAGTCCTTCTAGAGAAGTTAACAGTTTCAGCATTTTATGAAACCCGAAGGTTCATTTCCGCAGCCACAAGTGCCAGCCAACTGTCCCAATTCCGAGTCAGCTCGAACCAGTCCTTACCCCCACATCCCATTTCCTGAAGTTCCATCTTAATATTATCCTCTTATCTACGCCTGGGTCTCCCAAGTGTTCTCAAATATGTAAGGTTACCGAATGGAATTTTGTACAGGATCTGCGGTCTGTAAAACAAAACCTTTATTTCATACATTTCGGTACAGTATATCGGTATAGTGACCAGACCACTGGACACATGTCCTTGAATTTGTGGTTCTGACCGGCTCTAGGGCCCACCCTGCTTCGTATTCAGAGGGTACGGGGACTCCTTTCCCTAGGTAGACGGCCACGGCATAAAGCTAACCACTCACATCCATTTAATGTCGAAGTTAAGCGTAAGTGGATCCATACCTCCACTTTCTCATAAACATTCATGGAGTGGTCAGGGACAAGTTACCTACACCTTTTTACCTGATTACCAACCACATGACGTAATGTCTGAATCATGACTGAAAACGGTGCACGTACTGAACCACAAAGGCAAGTATGAAGCCTTTAAAGCTTTCGTTATTACAATGAATTTCCGCTCAATTATTAATAACGCCCATACACAATTAAGGCTGGGGACGGCGGTAGCACAGTGGTTAAGGTGCTGGGATACAAAACGGAAGTTCGCTGGTCCATTGGAATTTTTCATTGATGTAATCCTTACGATCGCACTATAGCCCTGGGGTCGACTCAGCCTCTAACAGAAATGAGTAACAGGAGTATTTCCTGGGGGTAAAGGCGGTCGGTGCGTAAGGCTGACAACGTTACCACCATCCTGTGCCGTTGTCACGAAATCTGGGAACCTTAACTTCCTGGAACGCTCTGGGCCCCTCCGGGCCTGTAATGGGACTGATTTACCTTTATACACAATTAGACATTCAGTTTATTTACGTTGCAGATGGAAACACCGGTGACTGCGAATACTGTCATATTCAGCGGTATAACACCGTGTAGTCTGGTAGAAGTGTACAGACGTTTCAGAGTATCCTGTTGCCTCCATCATCAGGCTACCCTGCCTCTTCACCACTTCTCATATGCCACTTAATTCAAACCACCTACATATCCTAAAATCCAGCCACATCCCCTAATTACTCCAAGGCCAGCCTGAACCTAAACCACCAATCCTGAAATGGTACACCTAACCGCGCAAATTATAGTCTAATATTTGGCAGTGTATACACTTTATACATGTGGCCCCAAGGCCGCATGAAACAACACTACGGGCCGCGTGCGCAGCCCTGACCTACGTTGTCACAATCCGCAACAACCTCCACCGCGAAAACTTGAGTCGTGTGCACCAAAATCAACTAAGACCAACATTTGTATATGCTTTACACCGGCCAAAATTAATTTGCTTCACTGCCTTAGGCGTAACCTTTGTTTACAACACAAGTATTCATCAAAAGTTTGACTTCCCTCGCAGACCAAACGTGAGGACAACAGACACCTAAATTAACCCATACCTTCATTTTATGCAATCATTGCCAAGAAGGCATGCAGACTAGCAAGTGGAGCGCCTACTCTCGGCCTCCATAACTAACAACCGCAAGCGACTCGCGACCCCCACTTTGTACAGCCTTGCTTGACACGTTTTGAAGGGGAAAAAAGTCATTAGCACCGTCGTGCTGTACAGAACGGTAAACTGGATGTACCACAACGGAACAACTAAAAGTGCCAATGTTAAACTCAGCGCCTTTAGAAACAGGATAAACAGTGCCTCACGCTAGCGACAGCTGACAAACACTTGAACTGAAAACAGAACAAATATAAGTCTATGGTCTATGGACGAATTTGTTCTTGCACACATTTAACAAATACGTGGTCGGCTGAATATCCTGCACAGATATTTACAAAAAGAATATACCAACACTGATATCTTACGTATTTGGTATCTCGTTATCAGTTGCTCCACGTCTAATATTTGGGTAGACAAGAGAGACATGCAAGTTGGGAGTTGTAACTTAAGACTTAAACACTAAAATGGACTGTTACAAACATACCTAACCCGACACTCGACACTCAGCAGCTCCTGAACCACTCCCATCAATCGTCTCCCCATCCTACCCTACGTATTTCCTTTAGATCAATCTTAATGTTATCCTTCTTACTCACTGATCATCCTAAATGCTGTTCTTACGTCTCACACCGAAATTCTCGTACGCATTTCTTCGTCCCAACATCCGATATGAAGCAAAGCCCACCAGTGCCAACCAGAACCGATTTCTACACAACAAGAGGTGCACCCAAACCTGAAATTCTGCGGTGCTGACTTATTTCGCGTCCTTGGGTCTAAATGTTAACTCATTGTCCTTATATGTAATTCGGGTTCTTCCCCTCTAAACAAGAAGCTATATATCGAAGACATAAAAGCGAACCAGCAACATGTCCACGTATATGACATCTGAGGTAGAAGCAGGTGCGAAGCCAGTACTAAATGGCTTTTAATTGTAATGCGGAGTCAGTGCATGAGCTAAATTAAACTGGCTGACTGTAGGGTTCTTGTGGACACGGTAAATATCCTGTCGGCTCCGTAGCAAGAGACGAGTTTCTTGACAAAATGAGCGACAAGAGAATTTTCAAATGACACTGCTCCAGGGAATAAGCGAGAGAATTATTTACTTAGTATAGAAGGTGGATTGGGGCACGCGGTGGCGCAGTTGGTTGATGCACTGCGCTACAAGTGGGTTCGATTCCCGATGGGGTCACTAGGATTTTTTATTGGCTTCATCCTTCCGGCCGCACTGTGACCCTGGGGTCGACTCAGTCTCTTAACAGAAATGGGGACCAGCTATGTCTCCTTGGGGGGGGGGGGGGAAAAGGCGGCGGATGCACAGGGCTGACAACCTTACTACCTTCGTGTGCCGATTGTTTTGAAATCTGTAAGCCTCAACCTCCAGGAGCCCTAAGGCCCTGTCCTGGCCAGTAGAGGCATAGCTGTACCTTTCCGTACGTTGATCTTTGGAAAGAAAACTAGATGACAAGTTTCTCGCTAAATAATAAGCCATTTCCGAATTTATTCTCCTTATATTTTAATCCTGACTCTCCTGCGAGTTACTTTGCTCCCAGATAATGAAACACGTTAAAATGATTTATGATACGCAGCTACGCATCCCAGTGCAAATACGCCTGAACTTCCTAGCCTGTTCAAATCAGACGACTTTCCAGTAACAAGAAAGGAAGTGACAGACTTCATTAAATACACCCTCCTGAGATCTGGGAGGGATAGCGGATTTTCAATCAACATTAAATCATGATTTATGCGGAGTAATTTACATGGACAGGAGCTTTGTTTTCATTATCTCTTCCGAACGGTTTCAATCTTTACAAATTTCCCACGTCTTTTCAGAGCCTTTAATGACAATACACAGGAGCAGCAGTACTGCACAAATGCGTGATTATGAATTATGAAGCCTGCATACAAGGGTTACAGGAGGGGGGTGGAGGGGAGGAAAAACCAGTGATCTGTACGTGATGCTGTAGGGCGGACACCCCCCCCCCCTTCAACTCCGTCGTCTTTGTGATGGTGGGAAACCTAAGCCCCAGGCAAACAGTCCGGTTTAAATCACTGTTATACGTCTGTACCAGTAACACGCGGCACACTGCTGTCCACAAGAACTAATTACACTGAGGCAAGTGGATCGCTTCGGGGAAAGAAACATTTTTCATGCGTGTTTTGAAAGATTCGGAGAAGTTGCGCGTATAGTTATAGTCATATCGGCCAACAGCCAGACACTGCGGTCTTTGCTCGTTTTGCCTCGGGATGTCGAAAAAGGGGAAATCAAGTTCAGATAGAAAATGGTCTTCGTTCTTCTTCACCCTTTGATTACAGCGTTCAGGTAACAGCCAATGCAAATATTTCTTTTTTTTTTACCCCAGATGAGAAATTCTTTAGTCACGGCTTGCTTCCTTTCGGGTAGGAGGAGGAAAAAAAATAATACGTAACTGAGAGAAGCAAAGTACATCTTCAGAAGCTTACAGTCGCTCAACTGATCAAGAAATGCTTCAGCTTTTGTGGAACAAGAAGGAGCATCAACGTGTTCACAGGATGCAGTCACGGGGCCGTATCCTAGGCCACATGTAATCTCGCTCTCAATGTCGCTCCTATCGTTTACAGAGATCAATCAATCACATATCAACCGAAAATTCAGGTCTTCTGTGACGTCAGGCTGTAGCAGATGGATCACAGTTCCGAAAAAAAGGTAACAGCATCCCGACAATCGACTCAAATCTCACGCAACACATCGGCGTGTCCCCTCAATTCGTGGCTCGGGTCTTGTGTTGTAAAAATCAAGGTTTATCAGCTAACCTCTCGCAGTTTAAAAGCTATTTCCCCGTCTCAATTCGCTGGTCACATGGTACAGGTTTCATGTAAAAAATTAAGTACAGATCACATTGTTACGTCCTCTTCTGTGATTACATGATTCAGCGAAGTGTTAACCAGCTGTTTTTTTTCAACTGCTTGCAGTTTTGCGATTAGCTATTCATTCGTTCCAATCACATGAACTGTTACAAAGGTCAACTACCTGTACCATACACGTTCAAACACATTGCGAGGTCTGAAACTCTGTGTTCTATCTCTCAAACACCTCAACCAATGTTTTTAATATTTTATATTCTTGTTTGCCAGTCACTCTCTCCATCTTCCAAAGCACACTTATTACTATTTGTACCACCTACTTTAACATTAAAACTGCCTGCATTTGTCCACACAACGTACTAACGTGTTTCGTACAACTATTTTCCTCAACAGCATTAATCGGGTCTTTGCAACGGACTAATGGCGAGGTAAATATCAGTCATGAAAACACAATTATGGTAATATGGATTTATGATGGTGTTTAATAGCAAAAAATAATAAATAACTACATGTTTCGGCCAATAGAGGCCATCTTCAGGTTATTACAGTTTTGCTCAAAGAGTATCATATATTTGCCTATATTGCGAGGTGATGCTGAGATCTCATCATCGTTACACGTAACGATGATGGATGGCTGTCTGGTCTGCACCAGACCAGACAGCCACCCATACAGAGTGAAAAATACTTGTGCCGCATAGATACAGTAAGTTCTCCTGACGATGGACACACAGTTGCCCGAAACATGTACAGAAACTGAAATAAATGTACTAAGAAGTAGTGTGCACCTAGTTGGCTTCATTTGAAAAAGATTATACAGGGATGTACGGTCAACAAAACATAAAAATGTCTATGGAATTTAAAAAAATCAGCAAACGTTAACTTCTGGGGAGAAAAATGGTGTCGGACCCGGTTCCAACTGACGACACTGAACATATATATATATATATATATACATGTG
>Ga0123353_10009431_pt1 | contig 13478 bp, 13 predicted proteins | sample TergutLab28metaG_3_FD_92763 | JGI IMG/M metagenome (GOLD analysis project Ga0123353, IMG submission 92763) | Labiotermes labralis P3 segment gut microbial communities from Petit-Saut dam, French Guiana - Lab288 P3 | ecosystem: Host-associated > Arthropoda: Insects > Digestive system > Gut ... | reverse complement strand
TTATTTTAGGCACGACACAGCCTTACAACGCCGCGCTGCTGAACGAGGCGCTTGTGGCGACAGCAGCGCATCGCGGCACAACAGAACAAATTGCCGATGTTTCCTCTGTGCTGAAGCTGATAGCGGAAAGCACAGATCTCAGACGGATGTGGGATAAATATCGAAAAGAGTTTGACTATGCGGAGAACATTACCTATGAGCAAGTAGTCGAGGCTCTTAAAGATGTCGTAAGTTGTAAACTTGAATCGAATCTATGAAACTGAAAGCAAGGTCGCTAAAATTTAATTCATTTTTACCGCTTGCCCTCCCTTGGCGCAGTCATATCCTGCGTCAGCGTCCATTGTTGCGTATGCGTTCAGGTGCATATCGGCGCGGGCGCCGGCCAGGTGCTCGTAATAGCCCTGGCAACCTATCATCGCGGCGTTGTCGCCGCAGAGCCTCAGCGGGGGGATGAACAGGGTGCGCCCTTCCTTATTCGCAGCTTTCAAAAAGTCGGCGCGGATGCGCGAGTTTGCGGCGACACCGCCCGCTACGGCGATTTTGTCGCGGCCAAACTCCCTGGCGGCAGCCATAGTGCGCGGGACGAGGATATCGCTCACTGTCGCAGCGAGCGCGGCGGCGAGCGAGGCTTTGTCCAGTTCTTCGCCCTTCTGCTCCGCGTTGTGGACGATATTGACAACTGCGGTCTTCAAGCCGGAAAACGACATGTCGTAGGGGGCGCCCTCTATCACAGGGCGCGGGAGCGAGAAGCGCGACTCATCGCCGCTTTGCGCCATTTTGTCCAGCGCGGGCCCCCCTGGGTAGCCGAAACCAAGCACGCGGGCCGACTTGTCGAAGCACTCGCCCGCCGCGTCGTCGCGGGAGCGCCCTATTATGCTGATATCCGTGTAACCCCGCACATCGGCAATCAGGCTGTTCCCGCCCGAGACGATTATGCAAAGGAACGGCGGTTCAAGTTCGGGGTAGGCGATATAGTTTGCGGCGATATGCCCCCTGATGTGATGCACGGGAATAAGCGGCTTGCCGAGCGCCATAGCAAGCCCCTTGGCGAAATTGACGCCGACAAGTAGTGCGCCGATGAGGCCCGGCGAATATGTGACGGCCACCGCGTCGATATCGCCCTTCGCGATTCCGGCGTTTTTAATGGCCAGTTCGGTCAGCCGCCCGATCAGCGCCGCATGGTTCCTCGACGCGATCTCGGGGACGACGCCGCCATAGATGGCGTGCATGTCGGTCTGCGAGAAAAGCTCGCTCGAAAGCGTCTCGCGCCCATTGCGCATGACAGCGACCGCCGTCTCGTCGCAAGAAGTCTCGATTGCGAAAATAATCATATATGTTTTCTCCCATCTTTTTGCTCGCCAGTATAATATACGTAGCACACAGATGCTTGTCAATATAATGTAGGCAAATCTAATAGAAATGCGGACAGCGCCTGCCGCCCGCATTTCTATTCACATTGTGCCTCGACCTTCTGAAGCGCAACGATTGTCATTGCGCATGCAGGTGTTTGCGGATCACCCCTATGACCTTCTCGATTTCCAGGGGTTTGCCGATATGATCGTCCATCCCCGACCTTAGGCAGGATTCTATATCATCTTTAAAAACGTTCGCAGTCATCGCCACGATAGGCAGCCTGCCGCGCCGCCGCGTAGGCAAGGAGCGAATGATGCGCGTGGCTTCGTACCCATCCATTACAGGCATTTGCAGATCCATAAAAACCATATCATAAGCCTCATCCTCGGCGGATACCATGTCCAGCGCTTGCTTGCCGTTTTCGGCGCAGTCAATGATAAGCCCGGTGTCTTCCAGCAGCGCCACTACTATTTCGCGGTTTATCTCGACATCGTCAACAAGTAAAAGCCGCTTGCCTTCGAATATCTGAGACACTGATAAATCGTCCGCTGCCTCATCTTCAACCTCTTCTTCTTCGCCTGACGGGCACTCGTTACCTGCCCCGCGCATCACTTCCAGCTTGACTGAAAACTTCGCGCCTTTGCCAAAATCCGATTCTACCCATATGCTCCCGCCCATGAGCTCGACAATGCGCTTTGAAATGGCGAGCCCAAGCCCTGTGCCGCCATAGATGCGGTTCGTACCGCTCATTACTTGCTCAAATGCGCCAAACAGCTTTGACTGTTGCTCTATGGCTATGCCTATGCCGTTGTCAGTCACTTCGATGAGCAGTTCGCAGGTATTGTCCGTTTCCCGGATGAGAAAGGCGCTCAGGTCTATCTTGCCGCCTTCAGGGGCGAACTTGACCGCGTTGGATAGCAGGTTCATGATGACCTGCGCCAAACGCTGGTCGTCCCCGATAATATAACATGGTATTCTTTCATCAATATTCACGGTCAGCGTTTGCTGTTTCTCATTGGCGCGAAAACGGATCATTGACAGCATGTTCTGCAACATTTTTTCAAAACGGTACTCAACTGAGGATAGCTCCATCTTGTCCATTTCGATCTTCGCCATGTCGAGTATGTCGTTTATTATCGCGAGCAGATGGGTCGACGCGTCCCCGATCTTACTAAGGGCGTTGTTTTTATCTCTTATTACCCCCGCTTTCTTCCCGATGACGGTCATACCGATTATGGCATTCAGAGGCGTCCGTATCTCGTGGCTCATATTCGACAGGAAAACGCTCTTTGCGTTGCTTGCCTGCTCCGCAGCTTCCTTTGCTTTCGTAATCTCGGTTATGTCATGCATGAATACAATAACCCCGGTGAACATTCGGTTTTTCATGTAATGAGGTAATATGTTGACCTCGTACTTGTTGGTTAAGGCGGTGATAACAAAGCCATGTATGGTACTGGCGTTTCCGCGGCTTACCATCATGTTTTTTATTTGTGCGATCACTTCCCCGGTAAACGCCAAAGGGCGGTATGTTTCAATGATATAATCGAGACTGCGCCCCCGGAGCATGGAAATATCATCAATATCAATGATATTTCCAATAGATTTTGAACCTAAAATGAACTTGGAATTATCGTCAAAGAGAAAAACAATATTAGGGGATAGTTCCAATAAAAGGTTGATGTACGCCCCCTGCTTCTGTTTTTCGTCAGAAAGTATCGAATTGAGGCTTGATATCGTGTAAGCGCTCAGTTGGTTTACCTCATGGCGCTTCGACAGCACTCTAAGCTCCCGCGCAAGCTTGTTTTTTTCGTTTTCGGAAGCCTTTAACCTTTTGACTAGTTCATCGTATTCTATTTTTAAGTCATATTCATTTTTCAAATCATCTAGTGACATGGCTCACCCTACACCTATAAGACAGCAATATGATTATTGCTATACGACAAGAATAATCAAAGAATAACTATGAAACCTGTTTGCCGGGGCGCCGTCTTTTATCGAAGTCGGGCATATTTGACCGCCAGAGTAGCTCATCATGAAGGGGATGCCCGGGGATACCGTTTCTTTTGCTACGTGCAGCTCTGATAAGGACGCATTTATGCCCATCAGCGGCATCCGGCGTACGATGCAGGGGAACAAGAGCGCGCCGTTTGCGTCAGGCGTCGAGTTTATCCGCTCAATTACGCTAAGCGAAGACGACAAGATGTCGTCGGGGGCAAACCTGGCTAGTGAGAAAGTCGACCCCTCGTCCACATAGCCATAGAATACCGCCGCTCCATCACTGGAAAAAGTGGCGTTTCCGGCGATGACGCACACGCCGTCGTAATCGCTGCGGTTTTTCAGGTCGAGCACAAAGGGGACGGTGCCCATGCTCTCGGGGATGCCTGTTTTCGCAAAGAAATCTCTCGTGGGCGTGTTATTGATTTCGTATACGAAATTCTTAGTTGCGTTCGTTATCTCGGCAACCATGGAAAAAGATTCGTCTTCCGGCAGAGAGGATACATAGAAGCGCGGGTTTATGCTTCCATAGCACACAACAAACGGCATGGCGTCTTTTCTGTTATCGCCATTGAAGATAGTCTCACACTCCGAAAACGTTACCGTGTCGTCGATGGCGAGCGACCCGAAAATGGGCGTCTCCGGCGCGGTTTTCTTCCAAGCCTCTATATACGCGTCCCCGCCATATTTCTCGATGAGGAAGGGGGGAAATATAAGGACAAGCTTGGGCGGCCCGGATTCGCCGACCGTCGCTTCTTCATATGCGGCACGAGTCGGTTCGTCGATACTGTCCCGCAAGCTTCCGGTTACGCCTGCCCTAAACCATGCGTCATCAGACGTCATAACGAAGATAGTCAGAATAAGCTCGCCGGCCTCATCATTCACCACTTGTGCAGCGGACGTCGTGCCGACTACATCGAACGGCAGATTTTCGCAGATATGCCTTGCGACGCCGCTGCTGATAAACTCTGAATGGCACATGATGATTCCGACCGTATGGTCGAGGAGCGTGATTTTTTCGTCGAGCTGAGTTTTGATCTCATTGAGGGCCACCGCCAAATCGTCGATTTCATAGGTAAAAGCATTCGCGCACTTTAACAATGTTCTGTCCTCACTTTCTGTATATCTTTGGTATGCTAATATACAGCATAAACGTTAAAGGTACTCGAATGTCAATACCTATTTTGACTAATTGTGCTTGACCTCCAAACAAGCAAATTCGGTAGAGAATAGATATGCTCTACCGATTATTAAGGTTTTTTGGTTTTACGCTCCCCTAACAGCAGCCGTTGTCTTCGCAGCCGCAGGTTGGTTCTTTTCCTGTGAACCAGCTCATGATTATCGCCGCCGCGCAGCCGGTTCCGGCGCTGACCTCCAGCGCTTCCGAAGGGCAATTCATGGCGCAGGCTCCGCATTCCATGCAAGAGTCCCTATCTGCGACCCTTGCTTTTTCTACTCCAATTTCAAAAACCCCGTGCGGGCAGACTTCGGCGCAGTAACCGCATCCGGTGCATTTTTCACTATCAAAGGCTAAAGTCGTTACATCTTTCAGATATCTATGCTTCATGTTCTTCCTTTCCTCCCAAAGAGATGCAGGCCAAGCGTCAGGGCCGCGCCCGCAGCGGTGGCGCCGACGATGAAAGGTAGCGCTCTTTTCATTTCTTTGTTCACTCCGGACGGCGACGTGTAGGTCGAGGCGCCAGTGAAATTCATGGCGAGGAACGAGGATATGGCGGGATATAGCAACAAACTCCCTGCCGACATTAGCCGCGAGCCTTTCTTGAGCTTCCCTGCTATCCCGAGGATGCCGACTGTGCAGCCGAGGCCCAATAGCCAGCCTTTGAGCGAGAAAGCCTTTCCGGGCACGTAAGGTAGCAGAACGGGGGTTAGAACTGTCCCTGCGAGGATCGCCCCTGCGTTTGCGGCGAAGTCAGCCTTGCCAAATGGATTTGCCGCGAACCTGTTTGCCAGAAGCATCGCGCCGAAGACGGGCGCCGAATACTTGAGTGCGGGCCGTATCTCCATCGGCGCCAATACTAGGCGGTCCCAGAGGTCGAACCGCACTGTCCGCATCTCCTTTGTGGCCTTGTATCCGGCGGCGATGTAATCCTTGATGTCGGTTGCACGTACAGGGCCATAGTCTACATAATACCCGCTGCGCCTAGCTACCTCTTGTGCGCTTACGCCTGTCGCGCCCAGTTGCGGCAACAGAAGCTTTTTATGAGAAACATAATCCGAGAGCCCCGACGTTTCTATGCGGCGCACCAACTCGTCTGTCCCGAACGTGCCTTTCCCTGCCGCGCACCAGACGTTGATCCCCTTAGTGTCCAGGATCAGGAGCCAGCAATCCAGGCCGCCGAGGTTTTTCCGCAGGGTATCGAAGGTCAGCTTGTAATTTGCGCTGACGAGCACAGGGGAATCGCGGCCCGGTTCGCCGACGGCGTATAGGCCCGGCTCGACCGCATAACTCATTCGCCCAATACCCAGGCGCATCTTCCAAGCGCTAAGGATATCGCCGGAAGTCAGCTCGGTTGGGACGGTCTTGACAGCCTGCCCGCTACTGCAATCCACCTGCGGGGCGCAACAGCAACAACTGGCGTTTTCGTTCATATAAATGATCATTCCCTTCTTAGAACGTCAGCAAGAAATAGAAGCCGGCGGCTATCATTAGCCCCCCCGCTATCCATCGGACGATTCTTTCTGCACGCTTTGGCATAAAGAGGGCTTTGCTCAAAGATACGCCGAACAAAACGGCGCCGAGCGGCAAACTGAAACCAATTGAAAACATGAGTAGCAGCAGAGCAGCCTGGATGACTTGCTTTTGTAGTACGGCAACCCCCATCACCACAAAGATGGCGGGGTGGCAACACAAGGCCGTGACCGACACAAGCCCGCCAAGGACGAGGCCGGCCAGTATAGTCCCCGACGTGCCGAGACATTGCTTTATTCTGTTCAGTTTCCTGAAGGATAGCTTAAATGGCAGCAACTCCATAGTGGCCAAACCGAAGAAAATCATTATAACGCCGGCAAAGACGATCCAGTAGCGGCCAAGGCTTTCGTTTGCGACATGCCCCACAAATCCCGCGACGCCGCCCATCACCATCAGGGAAGCGCTAGTCCCAATTGTGAAAAACAGTGCTTTCCTTAAGACCAGCCCTTTGCTGGCGATTTCTTGTGTGCCGGAGTAACCTATCAGGACCCCCAGAATGGGCAGGGTGCAGCAGGCTGAGGTGGCGGCGCTCAAGATGCCGAGAACGAATGCGAGCAGGAGGCCGAGAGGCGTCGTTGCGGCTTGCTGCAAAGCGCTGGTGATAGTGTCCAACATAGGTGTAATCCTTTCGCGCAGGCTAGTGTGCATTTGCATTTCTTGCGCCCGGTAAACCTCAGATGATCAACTCAATCGCAGCAGCCGGGCGAAGCGCCGCAGCAAGCCCGATTTGTACCCAATGATGTCATTCATCTGCGTTTTCGACAACAATGACACGAGGTTCATACGGAAGGCTGCCGCTGTCGCTGCCGGCGTCTATCATCCTAATGGCGACTATGATGACAACGGCTAACAACACAGCAAGGCTGATTATCATTTTTACTGTGTTCCGCCCGGCTTTCTTTTCCCCGGGGCCCTCATTATGCGAACATGAGCACGAGAGGCCGACGGTATTAGCTTCGCAGCACGGCGTCTTTTCATTCTCTTCATCCATTGGACGACTCTCCTTATACATTGAAAAAGAATAATAACAAGAGTATATGCGACGAATTGAAATGTCAATAAATATTTGTAAACCAGAGCCTCAGGAATTAATGTTCGCAAAACCATTGTAAACTCTTGTAAACCCTTCACTTCCGATATATAATGATAGCTACGCAGAGCTAGCGAATTATTATTGGGGGAATTATGTCAAATACGAGTCGAAAAGTCATCAAAAAAAACAAGCGTGAAATGGCAATCAAACGAGCCAGGAAGAAGAAGATAATCATCCTGTCGGTAGTCGCCGCCCTGTTGCTAGCAGCGGTGGGGTTCGGGGTATACATGTCGGTCCGGGACGCGGGCGCCGAGATTTATGCGGACAACGAACAGACAGTGAAGCTATTTGCTGGCGGGAACTTTACTGCGGCCCTGGCGCACGGCGTGGTATTCGAGGGCACGTATGTGAGAATCGAGCAGGAAATATATACGGTAATCGAACTCACATGGGGCGATGCGTCGGCAACTGCCTTCGTCTCAAACGGAAATTTCTATATCCCCCAGGAATGGCAGGACCAACACACGCATAACGTAGCGCTGCCGAGGACAAAATAGGGTATGATGAAAAAGATTAAAATGTTCATATTGCCGACATGCCCATACTGCGTGGCGGCACTACGCTGGATGGATGAATTGTATGCGGAGAACTCAAGCTACAGGGCTATCGATATAGAGATCATCGACGAGTCCGCAAACCCGGAGATTGCTGGCCAACACGACTACTACTACGTCCCGACCTACTATGTCGGCGACAAAAAGGCTCACGAAGGGGCGGCCAGCCTTGAAAAAATAAGGCTCGTCTTCGACGCCGCCCTAGTGGCCTGTAAAGCCTAAAACTTCCATAACAAAACGCAGGATTTTTGTTGTCAGACGGCGTGGAAAAGCCGCAGGAATGCTAGAAGCCTTTCAAGGCTTTGCCGCGTCGTATGGCGGGAAAAAGACAAGTTTTGTGGAAGGATTAGGCTTTACAGGCCACTATGGTGATGGCGCGATCTTGAACCCGTTTCTGAGGGACAGATTTGCCTCAGTGCGCTATTTACGCAATAACGATCTCGGTTCCATCGCAACAACAATTGCGCATCATCACAAGAGCGTCTTCGATTGGGTCGCTGTAGTAGTCTTTGCGCGTCCGCACGGGTTTGAACCCGTGCTTTTTGTATAGCGCTATTGCGGGTCCGTTGCTTTTGCGCACCTCGAGAAATATGGAAATCAGTCCGGCGCCCTCCGCGAAGCCAAGCGCGGCCTTCATGAGCGAATCGGCCAAGCCGCCGCGCCGCGCCGCTTTGTTTACTGCGATTTGGAGCAGTTCCCCTTCGTCGCCCATCCGCCGCACGATCACGAAACCCAGGACTTGGCGGTGGGGCAGCCCATCCGTTTCGCGGCGCGAGGCGGAAGAAGCAGTCCCCAGCGCCGGAGCTTCGGGCTGCGCATCCCGCGTTCCGCATTCATCCAGCGCCGGAGCTTCGGGCTGCGCATCGCGCGTTCCGCATTCATCCCGCGTTCCGCATTCATCCAGCGCTACCGCGAAAAACGTATCTTCCCTGTAAATCTCGCCCAAGAGCGCCCCATGAGTCCAGGGAGGCGAAATTGCCTCCCGTTCTATCTCCAATATACGCGGAATATCAGCTTCTTCCGCTCCCATGATTTTGACCAATGAACGCGCCCCCTATTTCACGTCGAACCAGCTCTTTCCCACCCTTGTCTCTGCTACAAGCGGGACCGACAACCGCGCAGCGCCTTCCATCTCCTCCCGCAGGATCATGCTGACATCGTTTGCCTCGCCCTCGGGGCACTCCACTATCAATTCGTCGTGCACCTGCAGGATCACCCTGGCGGCTAAACCCCAGCTCTTCAGCCTCCGGGATACGTTTATCATAGCGATCTTGATAATATCAGCCGCCGTACCCTGGATCGGCATGTTCAGCGCGATGCGCTCCCCGAAAGAGCGGGTATTGAAATTTGCCGACTGAAGCTCCGGCAGATATCGCCGCCGCCCGAACAGGGTCGATACATAACCCAGCTTCTTCGCGCTTTCTACGATCATAGACATGTACTCGCGCACCCCGGCGTATTTATCAAGGTAGCTGTCGATGTACTCCTTCGCCTCCTTAGGAAACACGCCGATGTCGTTTGCCAGCGAGAAGGCCGATATCCCGTACACGATCCCGAAATTGACAGCCTTCGCCCTGAAGCGCTGCACGGAGGTCACCTCGCCGAGCGGCGCGCCGAACACCTGCGAAGCGGTCACCGCATGGATATCCTCGCCGCGCTTGAACGCTTCGAGCATAACAGGGTCGCCTGCAATGTGCGCCAGCAGCCGGAGCTCTATCTGCGAATAGTCGGCGTCGACCAGCACGTTGCCATCCCCGGCGATGAACATCTTTCGGATTTCGCCGCCCAGGGCTTTCCGGACGGGGATATTCTGTAAGTTCGGCTCGGTAGATGACAGCCGCCCGGTTGCAGTTGCCGTCATCTGGAAATGCGTATGGATGCGCCCGCTTGGCGCGACGACCTTAAGCAAGCCGTCTGCGTATGTTGACTTCAGCTTCGTCAGTTCCCTGTAATCTTTTATTAGGGCGATTATCGGGTGCTTGCCTGTCAGATGGTCGAGCACCTCGATATTCGTCGAATAGCCTGTCTTGGTCTTCTTGGGCGCCGGCAGCATCAGTTTGTCGAACAGAATCGCGCCCAACTGTTTTGGCGAGTTGATTTTGAAAGACTCACCGGCTTGCGCGTGGATCTGCGTTTCCGTATCGGAGATACTGCCGGCGAGCGACGCGCTAAAGGCTGCGAGAGCGCCCCTGTCTACGAGGAATCCGGAGAGTTCCATTTCAGCAAGTACGGGGCAGAGCGGAAGCTCTATCTCCCGATATAGGCCTTCGAGTTCCAGTTCCCTGAGCCTGCTTACCAAAATGCCATGTAGCAGCCCAATCGCAATGGCTTCCTCCGCCAGGGGATTGCCGGCGTCCGGGAGCATTGTCATCTGGCCGCTTCCCTCGGCAGTAGCGCCGGGGGTGTAGCCACAATAGCGTTCCGAAATCCGCGCGATCGCATAGTTGCCGTCGGTCGGCGCCAGGAGATAGGCTGCAAGCGCAGTATCGAACGCCCATCCCCCGGTTTTGATCCCGCGCTCAAGGCAAGCCCGCATTATGTCCTTGACGCCATGCCCTGTTTTATTGACGCTATCGCTCAAAAGCTCCGACAGAACGCTATCAAAGCCCTCCGTCAAACCCCGCCTGAGATGAAAACAGGCGGGCTCTCCTCCTGCTTCGCGTCGAGATTCAGATGAGCCGCCTCCCTTCTTCCCCGAACAATAAACGGCCACTCTGTCAAAAAACTCTGTATCGACCCGCACCGCGACGCAGTCGGCGGCCCTCGCTACGTTGAGCACCATGCCGCAAGCACTCGCGGACACGACCTCCACGATCATCGGCACGGCTATCTCCGCCGCTGCAACCCCTGACGGCGGCTTCAACCCAAATTCTTTCGTCATCCTCGCAAATCCGAGCCGCTTGAAGATCGCGTATAGCTTATCGTTGTCCGCCGTCTGGCGCAGGCTGTCAGCCGGCGCCAGTTCGAGCGGGGCGTCGAAGCGGATGGTGGCGAGCTCATATGACAATTCCGCGCTCCCCCGCCCGGTCTCGAGCTTGCCCCTCAAGGTTTCCTTAATATCGAGGCTGTCCAGGCCGCCGTAGATATCCCTGATGCCGCCAAACCGCCGCACGAGGTCAAGCGCCGTTTTCTCGCCCACCCCCGTGACGCCCGGGATATTGTCGGATTGGTCGCCCATAAGAGCCTTGAAATCGACCATCTTTTCGGGCTCGAAGCCGTATTCTTCAAAAAAAGAAGCGGGGGTGTAATCCGTCGTCTCCGTCTGTCCCATGCGGGTCTTGACGTTCTTTACGCGGGTCAGGCCGCTGACAAGCTGCAAGGAATCCTTGTCGCCGGTGACGATGACGCACTCCCAGCCCTCCGCCTCGCATTTTCTGGAGAGCGTCCCCAGCAGGTCGTCCGCCTCCCAGCCCTGGAGCTCATAGCGCTGTATGTTCATTGCGTCGAGGATATCCTTCATTATAGGCATCTGCGCGGCGAGCTCATCAGGCATCCCTTTGCGCTGCGCCTTGTACCCCTCGTACCGCACATGCCTGAACGTGGGGGCTGACATGTCAAAAGTCACGCACAGGGCATCGGGCAATTCCTCGCCGAGCAGTTTTTGTAGTATGGACAAAAAACCGTAGACAGCGTTCGTCGGCGTCCCGTCGCTCGCAGTAAGCGGGCGGATACCGTAAAACGCGCGATTAATAATGCTGTTGCCGTCAATTGCTAATAGTTTCATGCTATCGTTATTCCTCTCCTAAAAGCAAATATACGGACGACAGGAACATCCTTCCCTTGGTCTCGAACCTTGCGGCGCCGCCGTACTTTGCCGCCACAGCCTTTACCGAAGAGAGCCCGACGCCTTCGCCATCGCGTTTTTTTGAATAGAAGACCCCGCCATGCTCTTTTGCCCTCCCGTCAAAGCTATTCTCCATCGAGATAGTAAGCGTATCGTCCTGAACATAGGCGAAAATACGGATGAATCGCCCGCCCTCATCCACGTTCCGGCAAGCCTCGACGGCGTTTTCGAGTAAATTGCCAACGATCACGCACAAGTCGCCCTCCCAGACCCGCCCGGTGTCTTTCGGCACGGCAAGGTTGACGGTGGTAGCGACGCCCTGCTTGTCCGCAAGGCTTATGTGGTAGGCGGTAATGGCGCTGACAGCATAGTTTTCGCAATACACCTTGCCCCTTGCCGCCGCAAGTCCATTCTCGACGCCTTCCATATACCCCCTGATGGCGGCGATATTGCCCGAATGGGCATACTCGCTGACCACGGCAAGGTGGTGCCGCAAATCGTGCCGCAAGAACCTGGCGGATTCGATGCTCTCCATGAGCCGCCCGAACTGCTCCCGCTGGGAATCGAGGCGACTGTCCGCAATCATTTCCCTCGCGGCAAGCAGGTACCTCGCGGCCTCGGCCTCCCGGATCCCGCGAGCCGTTGCGATCATGAAAACGGATGACGCGATGAAAGCGAGGAGCAGCAAGGCATGGCTGGCAAAAGAGCCGACTGGCGCAAATGGGAACAGAACCGCCAGAATACCGCTGCTGGCATTCATTGCCCTAGTAATATCGCTTGCAGCCGAATACAGGAAAACGGCGGCGCCAATCAGGAACACGATCTGCTCAAGGTCGATGTGGCGCAGCATAACGACCATGCGGATCAAAAAAAACAATGTCGCAGCGCCAAACAGGCCCGCGAAACCCCATTGCACCCAAGCCAATTCACTGTCGCTCGCGAACAAGAAAAACATGGAGAATAATGCCATGAGGACGCCCATAGCATATATGAACCATTTCTGGAGAACGCCCGGGAACAATGCGCGCATGATCCCAACAGCCAGGATGCCCATAACCGGGAACGCCAGATACTCGATCCGTGCCATTACGAGCCAGGAACTCCAATCACCTGGTGCGAAAATCTGTGAGAAAACACTCTCCCCCTGCTTTGCGCCGGTTCTGAAAAACAAAGTAAGGCAAGCGAGCGCGAACAGGAGGTTGACGCGCTGGGCCTTCAGGATGAGGAACAAAACGGTGTGCACGAGAAACAAAGCAAGGTAGCTGCCCATCGCGATGCTGGCGGCGAGCCCCTGGCCGGCGTCGTCGCTTCGTGCGGTGATCGAGAATGCCGGAGCGAAAAAGAGCCACAGGGAAAAGGTCAGGGCGTACAGGAACGGCAGCAAGATAAATATCCAATTCCCCGTCCCGGTTTTTTGAGAAACCATTTTCATCTATAGGAACCTCTTACAATTCTCGCGAACTTTCAACGCAGGGCTCATTCCAACATACTAACATAAGTACGCGGGGATGTCATGCAAAATTATATTTGCGCGAATTTCCGTAATATGCTAGACTACCTCTCATAGGAAGGCAGGGCGAACAATGGGAAAACCTAAAATCTTCATCGACGGCGCGGAAGGCACGACAGGTCTGCAGATAAGGGACAGGTTGGCCGGCAGGGATGATATAGCAATCCTGGAGATTGGCGACCTGCAGCGCAAGGACACAGGCGAACGCAAGAAGCTCCTGAACAAAGCCGACCTGGTGTTTCTGTGCCTGCCGGACGCGGCGGCGCGCGAGGCTGTTTCGCTGATCGAAAACGAAGATACCCGCGTCATAGACGCCTCGACCGCGCACAGGACCGCCCCCGGCTGGGTATACGGCTTCCCCGAACTCAAGAAGGGGCATCGGGAGCAAATCGCGAATGCGCGGAGGGTCGCAAACCCCGGCTGCCACGCGACGGGGATTATAGCTACTGTGTACCCGCTTATCACGACGGGCATAATGC
>Ga0123353_10009429_pt1 | contig 13478 bp, 10 predicted proteins | sample TergutLab28metaG_3_FD_92763 | JGI IMG/M metagenome (GOLD analysis project Ga0123353, IMG submission 92763) | Labiotermes labralis P3 segment gut microbial communities from Petit-Saut dam, French Guiana - Lab288 P3 | ecosystem: Host-associated > Arthropoda: Insects > Digestive system > Gut ... | reverse complement strand
GTAAAAACAACAAAAACAAGTAATGAAAACAAAAAATAATTCTCAATTCTCAATTCTCAATTCTCAATTACTAAAGTTTCTTTTAGAAAAAGAGTTTAAACAGATTTTTCGGAATGCTTTTATCCCGAAATTGATATTGGCAATGCCTGTGATGATGATGTTGGTTTTTCCTTGGGTTGCCAATCAGGAAATAAAAAATATAAAATTGAGTGTTATTGACAATAACCGCAGTACCGCTTCTGAACGATTGATTAACAAAGTTGTAGCTTCGGGCTATTTCCGTTTGACCGATGTTTCCACTTCCTACAACGAGGCTATGCAAAGCGTTGAGCAAGGTAAGTCGGACATTATTCTTGAGATTCCGCAAGAATTTGAAAAAGATTTGTACAAATCAAGTGTTGCCAACGTAATGATTTCCGCCAATGCCGTTAATGGCATGAAAGGCGGTTTGGGAAGCGCTTATTTATCGGGAATTATCAATGATTTCACAAGCGAACTATCAGCAGAGCAAGGCAATAATTGTCAATTGTCAATCGTCAATTCTCAATTTAGGTTCAATCCGACATTGGATTACAAAGTTTTTATGATTCCTGCCTTATTCGTGATGTTGCTTACTATGCTTACGGGTTTCTTGCCCGCATTTAACATTGTAGGCGAAAAAGAGTTAGGTACAACCGAACAATTGAATGTAACGCCCATGAACAAAGGCATTTTCATTCTTGCCAAACTCATTCCCTATTGGATTATCGGCATTGTGGTATTGTCAATTTGTATGGGACTTGCCGCACTGATTTATGGACTATTTCCCGCTGGAAGTCTGGCAACTATTTATCTTTATGCCGTAATTTACATTCTTGTTGTATCGGGTTTGGGCATAGTCATTTCCAACTATTCCGACACCATGCAGCAAGCCATGTTTGTAATGTTCTTTTTTATGCTGATAATCATTTTATTGAGTGGGCTTTTTACCCCTGTAAGCAGTATGCCGAAATGGGCACAAACGATTACCGTTTTTAATCCGTTGAGGTACTTTATGGAAGTGATGCGGGCGGTATATCTAAAAGGCAGCAGTATGAGAGAATTATTGCCGCAATTTTTCGCCCTTTGTGGGTTTGCAATGGTGTTTAATGCTTGGGCGGTAATGAGTTATAGGAAAAGCAGGTAGCAGTAGCACATTTACAAGTTGTTGTGTTAAAAAAAATAATGATTTTACCCTGTTCAACCAATATCTCTCTTTTCAAATTTCAAATTTTCCTGCTTAATACGAAAGATGGTTCTGATATCGCTTGAAGGACCTTTTAATAAAAGCGAAATTAAAAGTTCCTCCGTTGTGAGTAAAAATATGGTTGATATAACAAATATAGTATAGCCGTTTGTAATGACCTGCGGTCCTTTTAAAAGAACTACAGCAACCCAATGGAGAACAACCCATATAAATAAAATATATCCGAGGGCTCTCATTAAATAGGTATGAATGATAATCATATTTACGCTTTTGTGCTTTATATAGCCAACCAATGCGGCAAAAACAAAATAGGCAAAACCGGCATAACAAAGCCACAACAACACAGTCGGCATCCCCATTTGATGAACAATAAAAAATGCGGCAACTGCAACCATCGAAAAATCGGCAATACTGTCAAAAGTTTGACCAAATTTTGTTCCTTTCCCATTAGTAGCTGCCCTTGCAATCGTTCCGTCAATCATATCGGTAACACAAGCAACGATAAACAAAATCATGCCAACGGTATTAAATCCGTGATTAAAAAAAATTATCGCAACAGGTACACAAAGCACAAGTCTGCTAATGGTAAGGGTGTTTGCAAGATGTTTCATAAACTTGTTATTTAAAAATATTAAAGCGCGAAGGTAGTACTTTTTTGAAATAAACATTATTTTTATAATTTCGCACCTTATTTGTTTGTGTGTAATTTGATATTTTTTCATATACCCTATGCCCCGTTAAAAAAATGTAACTTATGAGTGATCTGTTTTTCTTACTGTTTCTTTCTGCTCTTTTTGCCATTGGCGCAGTAGCGATGCACATCATTAGCCGTAAAAAAGAAAAACCGCAAAAAAAAAACGCATGGATAAAGTTCTTTGTTTATTTTTTCGTCATATATTCGATTTTTCTCTGTATCCTATACCTTCCGGTACTTTTCAGAGCCATTTGTTTTATGGTTGCTTTGGGAGGCGCCTTTGAAATGGTGCGTTTGCAGCTAAAATCGCAGCAACGATTCGCGTGGAGTAAATTTTGTTTATATTTCTCAATGTATATCGCATTGGCGATATTGTTTTTGCTTTTTGCTTTTGAGAGCGTCGAAATTCAAATGCTCACAGTATTTGCCGTATGCACATTTGATGCGTTTAGCCAATTATCAGGACAACTATTCGGAAAACGAAAAATAACCCCCCGTATCAGTCCCAACAAAACTCTCGGCGGACTTGTCGGCGGCGCATGTTCGGCGCTAATTCTTGGCGTTGTTGCAAATTTTAATTCAGAATTTGGAATAATGGGTGTGATTATTTTGATCTTTTTCGCGGTTGCGGCTTCATTTTTTGGCGATTTGTTCGCTTCATACGTTAAACGACAATATGCGGTAAAAGACTATGGATCATTACTGCCCGGGCATGGTGGCATTCTTGATCGTTTCGACAGTTTGATTGTTGCAGGTGCTGTTATGTTTTTATTAAAATTTATTTGGTTATGAATATGAATTATCATGTACTTGGTTTATTTGGAGTATTGGGATTTACCGTTGGATATATCCTGTTGTTGATTTTCTGCGAAATTCTCAATCGCAAATTGAAAGTAAATGCTGAATACACGCGAAAATTATCTCACGTTGCATCAGTATTTGCGGCGTTGATTTTTTTTCCTGTTGTTTTCAAAAACGTAGGCTATGCTTTGGTATTAGCTGTTCTCTTTTTTGTGCTGCTTGTGATTGCTAACGTACAAAAATGGATTCCTTCTGTTGATGGCGTTGATAGAAAAACAGGTGGCAGTTATTTTTTGGCGTTTGGGATAGGTGCCACTTATTACATTTCTGTACTTTTTGATTACAGTATGGCATTCACGCTTGCTATGTTGATTTTCGCCATTTCTGACCCTTTAGCCGGAATAGTCGGCGCGAAATGGATAAAATCAAAAACTATCTATGGTGGAAAAACGATTGCCGGTTCATTATCCTTTCTGTTTTCCGCACTATTAATCTGCTTGTTATTCTTTAATTCTGCAAACGGTAACCCAATGATTGCGTTATCATTGATGATTGCCTTAACCGCTACCGTCACGGAATTAATTTCAACTCGAGGGACTGATAATTTTACAGTTCCTTTGCTTGTTGCGGGGATGTTGATTTTTCATCAATTTTTAGTAGTCTGATACGGTATAAAAATCACATCACCTCTTGACAAACGGAATTTTGAAGTGTATATTTGCGGTGCAACTTTTTATAAATGCTCTCTGCTCTCCTCAACTTCTTCTACCCCTCCACTTGCGTTTCCTGCGGGAATGTTTTGCTGCAACATGAACGCTTTTTTTGTTTGCACTGCTTGCACAACTTACCGGAAACACGCTATCATGAGTTTGATGACTCGCCTTTAACAAAACTTTTTTTAGGGCGCGTTCACGTGGAGAGTGTGGGCGCATTCCTGTTCTATAAAAAAGGGAACCAAGTGCAAAAAATTCTACATCACTTAAAATATAATGGTGGAAAAGAGATTGGATCATTTTTAGGAAATATGTATGGAATGCAACTTATGCAAAGTGAGAAATGGAAAAATATTGATATGATTATTCCAATCCCCTTACACAAGAGAAGGGAAAAAAAAAGAAGCTATAATCAAAGCGAGTGGATCGCCAAAGGGTTGAGTGAAGGTATGAAAATTCCTTATAACACAAGTATTTTAATACGGTCAGAGTTTTCGGAAACACAAACCAGAAAAAGTCGTTTTCATCGTTGGGAAAATGTGAAAGAAGTATTTCAAATTGTTGATTCCAACCTTTTGATAAACAAGCATATTTTACTTTGTGATGATGTCTTAACCACCGGTGCAACATTAGAAGCAGCCATTCATAAATTGGCAGCAATTTCTTCCGTAAAAATTAGTGTAGCTACTCTGGCTATGGCACAATAGTATTATTAAATTTGTTCTATATGCACAAGTATTACTATAATAATTATATTTTTGCCGCCAAATTTTTTTGAAACCTAATTCACCTAAAAGATACTTGCATTATGAGTAAAAACCTTATCATTGTTGAATCTCCTGCTAAAGCAAAAACCATCCAAAAATTTATTGGAAAAGAATACGAAGTTATTTCAAGTAAAGGACATGTGCGCGACTTGCCAGAAAAAGATTTGGGCATTAACGTACATAAGGATTTTGAACCTCAATATGAAATTATGCCGGAGAAAAAGAAATTGATTGCCGACATAAAAGAAATGGCCATGAAAGCCGTTGAGGTGTTGTTAGCCACCGATGACGACCGTGAAGGAGAAGCCATTTCGTGGCACTTGCTGGAAGCGGCTAAGATTCCCATAGAAAAAACAAAACGTATTGTTTTTCACGAAATTACAAAACAAGCTATTGAGCATGCTTTAACACATCCGCGCAGTTTGGATATTGATTTGGTAAATGCTCAACAAGCTCGGAGAATATTAGACCGGTTAGTAGGTTTTGAACTTTCCCCCGTGCTATGGCGCAAGGTAAAACCTCAACTGTCTGCCGGTCGTGTACAATCTGTAGCAGTAAAATTAATTGTTGAACGTGAACGCGATATTAATCATTTTCATTCTACATCGAATTTTAAAGTAGTAGGACAATTCCAATCGAAACTAAACAAAAAAAATGAGTTAACTGCTGAGTTGAACAAAAGGTTTGATATTCAAGAAGATACCCAATTGTTTTTAAATGATTGTAAAAGCGCAATATTTTCGGTGTTGTCAGTAGAAAAAAGTCCGGGAAAAAAATCGCCGGCGCCACCTTTTACAACCTCTACTTTACAACAGGAAGCTGCAAGAAAATTAGGGTTCTCTGTTACAAAAACCATGGTTATAGCGCAACAACTCTACGAAGCAGGATATATTACTTACATGCGTACCGATTCGGTAAATCTTTCCAATTTGGCATTAGCATCTGCAAAACAAGAGATTGAAAAACTATACGGTGAAGAATATTCAAAAGTCCGTAAATATGTTACCAAAACCCGCGGTGCTCAGGAAGCGCACGAAGCAATTCGCCCAACAGATTTAAGAAACCAAACCATTCCCGGTGATACTTTTGCCAAACGCTTATACGAATTAATCTGGAAACGAACTATCGCCTCGCAAATGAGCGATGCACTTACCGAAAAAACAATAATTAATATTCCTGTCTCAAATCGGGAAGAAAAATTTGTAGCTACAGGAGAAGTGGTTCTTTTTCAAGGATTTTTAAAAGTATATTTTGAATCAAATGATGATGAACAAGACGAAACACATAGTGTTATTTCTCCCGTTGTACAAGGCGAATCTTTGTGTGCCTTAGAGATAAAAGCTGTTCAAAAATATGCACAGCCTCCGCTACGCTTTAACGAAGCAGGTTTGGTAAAAAAATTAGAGGAATTAGGTATCGGCCGTCCCTCTACTTACGCACCAACAATCTCTATCATTCAAAAAAGAGAATATGCTGTGAAAGAAAATCGCTCCGGTAAAGAGCGTCAGGTTGTTCAATTCTTGCTAAAAAATAATGAAATCATAAAATCTCTCTCAAAAGAAAAATATGGTGCAGAAAAAGAAAAATTGTTCCCCACCGATATTGGTATTGTGGTAAACGAATATTTGCAAAATAATTTTGAAACCATTATGGATTACGGATTTACAGCGCAAGTAGAGAAAGAATTCGACGATGTAGCAGAGGGCACAATAACCTGGCAAAAAATGATAGATCGTTTTTACAAAGAGTTCCATGAATCTATTAAAAAAGCAATTTCACATTCTCAAAAAGCAAGCGGAGAACGTCTTCTGGGACAAGATGCATCGGGCAAAAATGTTTATGCCAAATTAGGCAAATATGGACCAATGATTCAGATTGGTGAAAACTATGAAGATAGCAAAGCTAAATATACACGCATTAAAAAAACACAATCTATAGAATCAATTACTTTAGAAGAGGCATTGGAACTTTTCAAACTGCCCAAGACTTTAGGAACCTACAAAGATTATTGTGTGGTTGTTGGCGTAGGGCGTTTTGGCGCCTACATTAAATACGGCGAAGAGTATGTTACCATTCCCAAAGAGATTGAACCTTTAGATATTGATCTTGAAACCGCACAAAAGCTTATTGATGAAAAGGCTAAACTGAACGAAGCCCGCGCCCCTCGCCTCCTTGGAAAATATATTGATACTGAAATATTTGTAGTGGTTGGAAAATATGGCCCCTACATTAAATACAACGACCAAAATATTACTTTGGAAAAAGGGTCAAGTATAGCCACATTAACCTTGGAAGGAGCAATCCAACAAATTAAAAATGTGAATACCAAGAATATTTTGTGCTCATTTTCCGAAAATGAAAAAATTAAGGTAGTGAATGGAAGATACGGTGCATATATTACAAATGGAACCGATAATTTCAAAATTCCGAAGGGGATGGTGCCGGAAGCCCTCACCTTTAAGGAAGTACTCCATATTATTACTCAAACACCGCCCACCGCAAAAAAACGTTTTACAAGAAAAAGATAGAATGGAACTCCTCCCTTTTTTCGACCCTGTTGAAGTAAACCTCTATTTTCCGGAAGGAAAGAGTATGAATCCACAACTACTTGTGAGCCGTATCTGGTTCGCTTCCAAAGATATGGAACCCGATCTGTCGAACATAGATATTGTCATTTTTGGAGTGCCCGAGTCAAGATATGCAACTCTTAATGAAGATTCAAAATCTGCTCCTGATGAAATTAGAAAAGAGTTTTACAAGCTGTTTTTTTGGAAAAACAATATCGCAATTTTGGATTTGGGAAATTTAATTCTCGGCAAAACAGTGGAAGATACCTATGCGCTTCTTTCAGATATTATTGCTTATCTTTTAGAACAGAAAATAGCCCCTATAGTTTTAGGAGGAAGCAACGACTTAGCTTTTGCTAATTATCAGGCATACACAAAATTGGAAAAAATTGTTAATATTGTTTCTGTAGACTCCAGATTTGATTTGGGAAATGAGAAAGAGCCTATAACATCTGATGGGTATGTGAATAAAATAGTATTGCAACAACCTAATTACCTGCTTAATTATTCAAATATCGGATATCAAACCTACTTGAATAGTAGAGAGGATATTGAATTGATGAAACAGTTGTATTTCGAGACCTATCGCGTGGGTGTCTTGCGAAAAGACATGGAAGAAATTGAACCGATTGTTCGCAATGCGGAAATGTTGGCATTGGATATTTCAGCAGTACGTCAAAGCGATGCGCCCGGAAATGCAAATGCTACTATAAACGGATTCTATGGAGAAGAAATTTGCCATATTGCCCTGTTTGCGGGCTTAAGCGATAAACTATCTTCGTTCGGTATTTATGAATATAACCCGATCCTCGATTATAACTCGCTGACTTCCCAGCTCATTGCGCAAATCCTTTGGTATTTTGTGGAGGGATTTACACACCGACAGAACGATATTCTGTTTAAAGACCATGAACAATATTTTAGACATGTTGTGCCTGTAACAAATGCTTTAAGTGAATTAATTTTTTACCAAAGCAAAAAAACCGGACGCAGATGGATAGAAGTCCCATTCTTTCATATTAAAACACAACAAGATAAAAAATATTTTTTGCCATGTTCACAAAACGATTTCGACACAGCATGCAAAGATATAGTCCCCGAAAGATGGTGGAGAACCTATCATAAGCTAAACAGGTAAGAACATAAAAACGGCATTACACCACAAACCCCAGACTCTTGTATTCTTCTACAATGCTTTTCACATCTTCGGAGGCGAGGCGTCCATATACTTTTTCTCCCACAAGAACAACCGGCGCTAATCCGCAAGCACCTACACAGCGCAATGATGCTAATGAAAACAAGCCATCTGCGCCCGTTTCGCCTACATTTAGCCCTAACAGATGTTTAAATTCATCAAGAATACGTTCTGCTCCACGTACATAACAGGCAGTTCCCATACAGATAGATACAGGATAGCGCCCCTTGGGAATCATGGTAAAGAAAGAGTAGAACGAGACTACTCCATACACTTTTGCTGTAGGAATCTCTAATTCCTGTGCAATTACTTCCTGTGCTTCTGCTGGAAGGTATCCTAAATAATCTTGCGTTTTGTGCAACACATTGATCAACTCCCCCTGATTATTATCGAACGACTTACAAATCTCTTCGATTTTTGTTCTTGTTTTTTGACTGATTTGAATCTTTACTGACATATTTTTTAATTAAGATATTAAATTTAAGACTTAGCTATTTACCTGATTTTCTATTGCTTTACCCTTTTACAGGTTCTGCAAAATGCATCAAATAGTTAATTTTTTCTTCCTATAACGTATAAATGCCCATTTGATTGTCTGCTAATTGCGATAAATCTGAGTTCCGTTTAAGGGCTTCGCCTTTTTAAAACAAAGCATAATAATAGTTTTTTTCGTTAATATGAAAAATTTCTAGTGTGATGGAGTGTTGTGCAACTCAAAACTATAATCCTTCATCACAAAAGCTCCAAATACCCCATAGCCGTTTTTAATGTTGGTATAGAGTGGAGCAGCAGGCTCTAATAAAAAAGATTGAAAATCGGCAATAGAATTCATAATACTCGTTTCAAATAGATAGCAGTTTCTATCCATTTGAAGCAACGTCAGTTCATAAATATCCGGATAACCGATGATCATCAATACGGACATCTTTTTTCCATCATTATCTTTATCAGAATAGATACAGGTGTTTATATCTACATCATACAGGAAGTTCCAGCGGTAGAAATAAAAAGTATCTTTTTCGAATGGAAAATTGGTATGCCAATCCCACCATTCTTCTTCATAGAACTCTTTATTGCAGAACATGTAATAATTATCTTCTCCCGGAAAATCTGTCCATTCCAAATAAGAATGATAATGTAGCTCGTTGTAAATTTTTCCCCAGTGAATATCATTAATAGATTCTTTAACAACTAAACTTAAATTTGTTTCTCTGAGCCATGGTACGGTACAGGAAGCCGAAATTGTTTCAAAACCGGAAGCGGAGGCTCTTACATGGTATGTTTTTCCTTCTTCAATAGGAAAAACTGTTTGCGGAATAAAATATACTTGATTTTCAGAATCATACTCCATTTTTACCCAATGGGCACTATTATTGGAAATCTCAACAATAGCATTGGCAATCGATTCAATGGGTTTAGGATTGCTTGTAATTAACGGAGCCGAACTCGTTAAAAACAGAATTGTGGTATCTAATTGAGGAACAAGGTAACAACTCAGAACTAATTTCGGTTTTATATACCGATCTTCCTCTATGTCTGTAATACAGGAGTGAAAACAAACGCTTATTAAGAGGAGAAAGAAGAAAAAAGATCTATTCATAACACTCATTATTAAAAACGAAAACTATAGGTAAATGATGGAATAATTGGAAAGATCGTTACTTTCGCCAAACGCCGTGTGTGAGTTTCTGAAAAAGCGGAAGAATAATCTGCAATATAGAAAAATGGATTTTTATTATTGTAAACATTATAGATGCTCACTTCAAAAATACTTTCAAACCTTTTGTTTTTCTTGTGTGGTCTAACAAACTGTACGGCAATATCCAAATGATGAAATGGCTCCATTCTGAAACTGTTTTTTGCGCCAAAATTTTCGGCATAAGACCACCTCCCCCACCAGTTGTCGTTATATTCCGGGGGTAAATTACTGTATTTAGATAAAAAATTTGTAATGCCCACATATTGATAGTTTTCATCCGGCAATGTTAAGGCGTTTCCGGTGGCATATACCCATGTTAATGAAAGGTTTATGCGTTTTGTTGGGCTATACATCAAAACAATTGACACATCGTGGCGGCGGTCGTGTCGTGCCCAAAATTTTTCGCCGAAATTAAGCTTCTCAAACTGCTGCTGAGCCCACGAAAGAGTGTAAGAAACCCAACCGGTAAATTTTCCAACCGATTTTTGTGCAAGAAATTCCACCCCATAAGACCAGCCCTGCCCCGATGTAATTTTAGATTCCCAATCCAAGTTAGCATTGTCTTCAAATTCTCCATCAATAGCATTCCCAATGAAAGACATAAAAGATGCGCCCGGCAGATAAGCAATAATGTGATCCAATTTTTTATAATATCCTTCCACAGAAAAGGTCATTCCAATTTTTTTAGGTTCATACACCAACCCTAATGCTACTTGTTGAGAACGTTGCGGACGAATATTTTTAGTAACGGGAACCCAAAGGTCGCTTGGAAGTCCAATCGTGGTTGGAGACAATAAAAGCATATATTGGTTCATCATGGCGTATGATGCTTTTATAGCCAAATCTTTACGAAAATTATAACTTGCGCTCAACCTTGGCTCTGGTAAAACGTATGTTTTTTGAGAAACGGAAAAAAGATTAAATCTAAATCCGGGATTAATCCTCAACTTGTTTTTGATATTTATTTCATCTTCAATATATATCACCGATTCTAATCCGGGGGCTAATGAGGTTTGTTTAAGATGTGTAGTCCCTTCCTTAAATTGAACGGCATTGGGGCGCGCTTCATGGTAGGTAATCATGGCACCCATCAAGATAGTGTTCATGGAATTAGGAATAAAAGTTAAATCATATTTCAAGGAATAATCCCTGATTCCTGAAGTAAAATCGTAAATAAAAGAAAATTTATCACCATCATAGTGTGATGTTGAATTATTAAAAATCTTCATACTGTAATCACTGAAGATAAAAGATAGGTTCGAAAACAATTTACTATAAAACAAGTGGTTCCAGCGAATTTTTGCCAATCCGTTTTGCCAAAAGAGCCCCGCTTCATATTTGTATTTTTCGTTCGATGTTTTATCTTTCATATTGAGAGAAAACTTATCACGTCCAAAATAAGCGCTCACATACAGTTTATCCTTGTCTCCAAAATCGTAATTTAATTTGGCATTTAAATCGTAGAAATAGTATCCCATTGAATAGCCGTCTGCGAAAAGAGCCATAATGGGTCTCATGAGCAAGTCGAACCATGTTCTGCGGCCGGAAACCATAAAAGAAGATTTGTTTTTCACAATAGGACCTTCTACCATAAAATTTCCTGATATTAAACCAACTCCACCTTCTCCGTGATAAGATTGTTTGTTTCCTTCTTTCATCTTCACGTCAATAACAGAAGAGAGCCTTCCGCCATACCGTGCGGGAAAACCACCCTTGATTAATTCGGCAGATTTTATGGCGTTTCCGTTAAAAATAGAAAAGAAACTCAAGAGGTGGCTGGCATTATAAATAGTGGCTTCATCTAAAATAATGAGATTTTGGTCTGGGCTGCCTCCCCGCACATGGATGCCGGAAGTGCCCTCCGTTCCGGAAGAGACTCCGGGCATTAGAACTAATGTTTTAAACAGATCTTTCTCTCCAAACAACATGGGAACGCTTTTTATTTCTAATGCAGAAATAGTATGCGTACTCATTTGCGGGGTCTCCGTTATCTTTTTATCAGAAACAATTTGAACAGTTTGCAAAGTGAGCGTTTTATTCATCACTTTGTTGAAAGAGAGTTGGGGAAGAGAGGTTAACACAACCGTATCAATAGAAAAAACCATGTAACTGTAAATAACAGTAACAGAATCGGCAGCGGGATAGGTTATGGAATAAAATCCATAGCCATTTGAGTAAGTACTTAAATTATAATCAGGAAGATAAATGGTAACACCCGGCAGTGTTTCCATACTCCCTTTTTCATAAACATAGCCGCTTAAAGTATGTTTTTGCTGCGCAAACAAGAGACAGGGAAGTAAACAGAGTAGGGTAAAAAAATGTTTGTTCATGATTATTTGTCATGCTTTTCTTTAAACATCTTCACTCCTTCATCTAAAAACTTCAAATAATTCTCTACATTTAGTTCATAATAAAGAGGTCCTGTGATTATTGAGCCATCTACATCTGCAATAATATAGCAGGGTTGTGAATTTTCCTTATAGCGGTTATGCGCATAAAACATTGCTTTTTTGCCCAGCATGGTTATTGGATTGCCGTTGTTATCCAAAATTTGATCCTCAGGGTGGAGTTTTATTACTTTGTCGTCCACATATTGCGCTACAACTACAAATTCCTGGGCGAATTTTGCGCGCACACGCGGGTCTTGCCACACGACGCTCTCCACGTTGCGACAGTTTACGCAGCCGTGTCCCGTAAAATCAATAAACAGAGGGCGTTGTACCTTGGTAGCTACACGTATTGCTTGATCCAAATCGAAGTATCCGAAAATCCCGTGATCAAAATGCAATTTGTCGGCATAACGCGGTTTCTCCCACTCATCTACATCTGTGGCAGCGCCGGAAAATGCTGCGGTTTCTTCGCGTACGATTTTGCTAATGTCAAAGTCTTGGGTAGGCATGGGAGGCAGCCAACCTGAGATTGCTTTCAACGGAGCACCGAACATACCGGGGATGAGATATACTACAAATGTAAATGTAAAAATGGCGAGCATATATCGAAACCAGCTTTTTTGCACCGGCATCTCATCATCGTGTGGAAAACGGATTTTCCCTATAAGATAAAATCCCATCATCGTAAATATAACAATCCAAAAAGCTAAATAAACTTCGCGGTCTAATACACCCCATCCATAAGTTTGGTCGGGCACGTTAAGAAATTTTAACGCAAATGCCAACTCCACAAATGCCAGCATCACTTTCAGCGTGTTCATCCATCCTCCCGATTTGGGCATGGTTTTCAACATTCCTGGGAAGAATGCAAACATGGTGAAGGGGATGGCAATACCGAGCGAAAAGCCCAACATTCCGATAATCGGTTTTAGGAACGAGCCGTCCACCGAATTTAGCGCCACTGCGCCGGCAATAGGCAACGTGCAGGAGAAAGAGACCAGCACTAACGTTAACGCCATGAAAAACACGCCGATAAGCCCACCTGTATTCTCCATTTTCGCCGATTTGTTAACCCAACTGCTGGGCAATGCAATATCGAAATAACCAAAAAGGGAGATAGCGAAAACAACAAAAATAGCAGCAAAGATAATATTGGGAAGCCAGTGTGTGCTTACAATATTGGCAAAATCGGGACCAAAAATTACCGACAGCAATATTCCCAGCAACAAGAAAATGATTACAATAGATACTCCGAAGAAAAGCGCGTACCCTTTCGCCCGTTTTTGCATTTTTAAGAAATAGGAGATCGTCATCGGAATCATCGGGAAGACGCAGGGCATGAGCAACCCCGCCAAACCGCCCAAAAACGCAAATAGGAAAAAGAGGAGCATCGAGTCTTCCGAACTCGCTACTGAGGTTTTATCCGT
>Ga0123353_10009428_pt1 | contig 13479 bp, 3 predicted proteins | sample TergutLab28metaG_3_FD_92763 | JGI IMG/M metagenome (GOLD analysis project Ga0123353, IMG submission 92763) | Labiotermes labralis P3 segment gut microbial communities from Petit-Saut dam, French Guiana - Lab288 P3 | ecosystem: Host-associated > Arthropoda: Insects > Digestive system > Gut ... | reverse complement strand
CATCATAGCCACAAAATGGCATGGTGATGCTGTATTGGAAATTTTTTATAAAACATTTCAAAACAATACAGGTTCGATGCTCTTGTATAGAGAAGATCAAGAAAGATTGAGTATTTTAGATAAGTCACTGTCCTGGAATTTTTCAGCTGACATAGATGCCTTTAAACTGGTTTCCGAGGCTCATCGTATTCGTTTAGCTCATTTATTTGACCCATACATAGCAGTCTATACATCACAGATAGAACCTCTTCCACATCAAATCTCTGCTGTTTACAAAGAAATGCTTCATAGACTGTCGCTTCGATACGTTTTAGCTGACGACCCCGGAGCTGGCAAAACAATCATGACAGGGCTTTATATAAAGGAAATGATAAATCGAAGTGGACTAAAACGATGCTTGATAGTCACTCCCGGAAATCTTGCAGAACAATGGCAAGATGAACTTTATCAAAAATTCAACCTCAAGTTTGAACTTATTACAAATGATAGGATAGCATCTTCATTCACTGGCAATATCTTCAATGAAATTGATCTTTGCATAGCTAGACTTGATAAACTCTCTCGTAGTGATGATATAAAAAATTTTTTAAATAAAACTGAATGGGATTTGATAGTTTGTGATGAGGCTCATAAGATGTCTGCAACTGTTTTTGGTGGAGAAGCGAAATATACAAAAAGATACAATTTAGGAAAATTACTCTCCTCAAAAACAAGGCATTTTCTTTTACTCACTGCAACTCCTCATAACGGCAAAGAGGCAGATTTTCAGTTGTTTATGTCTCTTGTAGATCAAGATAGATTTGAAGGAGTTTCTAGAAACAGCCACCTGACTACTGATAACTCTGATGTAATGCGGAGATATGTAAAAGAGGAGTTAGTTAAATTTGATGGAACTCCACTCTTTCCCGAGAGAATAGCATATACCGTAAATTATGATCTCACTCCTGAAGAAACAGAACTATATGACGCTGTAACAAACTATGTCCAAGCAGAGTTCAACAGAGCGGACAATCTATCTAAAGATAGAAAAAATACTGTTGGATTTGCCCTTACTATTCTCCAACGAAGATTAGCCTCATCTCCAGAAGCTATTTATCAGTCGCTAAAAAGAAGAAAAGAGAGATTAGAAAAGAGACTTTTAGTAGAAAAAGAAAAAAAGGATCATGAAGAAAGAACATTCACAATGGATGATGATTATGATGATGATGATTTTAGTTCTGCTGAGATGGAAGAGGCAGAAGATGAAGTGATAGACCAAGCAACTGCAGCACAGACCATAGCAGAACTTGAGGCAGAAATTGAAATCTTGAAATCATTGGAAAGTATTGCTCATAAAGTTCGCCTAAGTGGAAAAGATAAAAAATGGGATGAGCTATCTAAACTGATACAAGAAAATGAATTGATAAATTATTGTCAAAATCAACTTCACAAACTGATTATCTTCACTGAGCATAGAGATACATTAAATTATTTATGTGATAGATTGAGTTCTACCCTGGGAAAACAGGAAGCTGTTGTAAATATACATGGTGGTATAAAAAGAGAGGATCGAAGGAAAGTGGAAGAGCTTTTTAAACACGACAAGAATGTGCGAATTCTTGTGGCTACTGATGCAGCTGGTGAAGGAATAAATCTTCAAAGATCTCACTTGATGATAAATTATGACTTGCCATGGAATCCAAATCGACTCGAACAAAGATTTGGTAGAATACATCGTATTGGTCAGACTGAGGTTTGTCATCTCTGGATTCTCATTGCACTTAAAACCCGAGAGGGTGATGTTTTCAAAAGGTTGTTTGAAAAACTAGAACAAAAGAAAAAATCGCTTAAAGGTAAAGTATTTGACATTTTGGGAAAAGTAACATATGACAACAAGCCTTTAAAAGAACTGCTAATAGAAGCCATCAGGTACGGTAATGACCCAGAGGTCAGGAAAAGATTGCACGAAGTAGTAGATAGTGCTTTCGATCATGAATCTTTAGAAAAACTTATAGAGGAACGTGCCTTGACTGATACAGTGGTAAATACAACTCAAGTAAACACCATCCGTGAAGACATGGAAAGGATGGAAGCACATAAATTGCAACCTCATTTTATTAAATCTTTTTTTATCGAAGCTTTTAAAACTCTTCAAGGTAATATAAAAGAAAGAGAAAATGGAAGATATGAGATAGTTCGTGTTCCAAATACTATACTAAATAAGCACTCCCAACTAAATACCTACAAACCACTACTTGATAAGTATGAAAGAATTTGTTTTGATAAAAACCTAGTTTACCTACAAAATTATACCCAAGCTGATTTTATTTCTCCGGGCCATCCACTCTTGGACACAGTGATAGAAATCATGCTGGAAAGAAGCTCTGATTTACTCACTAAAGGTACAATATTTATCGATGAAAATGATTTTGAACAAGATATTCGGATTCTATTTTATCTCAAAACGACAATATCAGACAATGTTATTTTACCAAATGGAAAAAATAGAGAAATTTCAAACCTTATTCATTTTATAGAGATAAAGGAAGATAAAACTATCAAAAATATGGGGTATGCACCTTATTTAGACTACGGTACACCAGATGAAAGTGAACTGGAAGTTGTAAAAGAATATATTGAATCTCAAGACTGGCTAAATACTGACATTAAAAATCTTGGTATAGATTTCGCAATAACTGAAATCATACCAAAACAATTGACAGAAGTTAAAGAAAGAAAGCTCAAATTGATAGATAAAACCCAAAAAGCCGTTAAAGAAAGATTGGAACAGGAAATCAGGTACTGGGACAATAAAGCAATAGAATTTTCTGATAAAGAAAAAGCAGGAAAGGTAAATGCGAAGCAAAACTCTCAAGTAGCAAGAAAAAAAGCAGATGAGCTCGAGGAAAGATTAAAAAAAAGAATGGCAGATTTAGAAGCAGAAAAGAACATTTTTGCATCATCTCCAGAAATTTACAGTGGAGCTATTGTTGTTCCGATAGGGTTATTGAATAAACTGACTGATAAACCAGATTCTTATGTAGTTGATTTAGTAGAAAAAAAGAGAATTGAGCTGAAAGCAATGCAAACCGTTTTTGATATCGAGACTGATCTTGGATTTATACCTGTGGATGTCAGCAAAATGAATACGGGTTATGATATAGAATCAAATGTGCCTCTCGAAAATAGAAAAATACAGGGTTATGCTCTAAGGTTTATTGAAGTTAAAGGCAGAGTAGCAGGTGCAGATACTATCACTGTGACAAAAAATGAAATACTGACAGCACTAAATAAACCAGAAAACTATATACTTGCAATTGTTGAGATAGATGATGAAAAAACTAAAACTACCTACTTAAAGAAACCCTTCACCAAACACCCTGATTTTGCGTCTGTGAGTGTAACATACAATATCAAAGAGTTGTTTAATAATGCAGAGATTATTTTAGAGAGATAGGAGTTATAGTTGGAACTAAATGATCTAAATGAAATATTAAGCATGGGTGAAGATAGCAGACACCAATTTAAACAAAACATCACAAGTCAAGATTCTTTAGCAGCTGAGATTGTTGCATTTAGTAATGGGCAAGGTGGATACATAATCATCGGAGTCGATGATAGAGGGAAAATCATTGGACTGACAAGTGAAGATATTCATAGATTGAATCAAATGATAGCAAATACTTCAACCCAAAGTGTGATACCATCTGTAAATGTTTCTATTCAGAACCTTAAAGCAGGTGATAAAAATGTCATGATTGTTTCTGTCCCTGCTGGACTAAATAAACCTTACAATGATAATAACGGTTTATTTTGGGTAAAAAATGGAGCAGACAAAAGAAAAACTACTTCCAGATATGAAATCCTGAGAATGTATCAAAACGCAAACTTCATACATGCTGATGAAATGACTACTCAAAATACTTCGATTTCAGAATGTTGGTTTAAAATTTAATGAAAATGTGTTTGATATAGAGGAATCAGGTTTTTTAGTTAAAAAAGAGTTAACAATTGATCAGTTGGAGAAAGAGAAGGAAGTGGAAGTACCAAAAATAGAAACTACTGATAATGCTTTACAGGACGAACCTCACTCTCAAACTACCTCTTCACCATCCCCTGATCCTATTCCCACTCCTCCAATACCAGAACCAAAGATCACAAAATTCCATTTCATCGCTAACCTCGACAGTCTGCGGACCACCAGAGATGTAAATAAAATAGTTGAAGAGATACTAAAAAACTTGCCAGATGGGTCAGATTTAAATGTCGAGCTATCAGTAGACGCAACAGTAATTGAAGGCTTTAAAAAAGAGGAAATCAATATTATTAACCAAAAATGCAAAGATTTAAACATTGAGAATATCGAATTTTATTGATCGTAACAAAGATAAAATTTTACTTTTTAAATTTGATGAGTTTTTTTGGATATTTAAAGAGTTTGATGGTTTTTAAAAACACATATTTTCGAACTTAACATCGGTGTTCGATAACAACATTTTAATTTTGTGTACTGGTAAATACAATACTAGTATTTATTGATTATGGAGTACCCTTCCAATGATGATCTAACACTAAGTACTTTTATATAAATAGGACAATATATACACATAACTCTTGCAATCTTACAATCATATGTAGATAGACAAACCATTTCATCATAGAAAAGATGGAATATATAAAATAATTACTCATCATAATATAAAAAACAAAAAAACTGCTTGACAAAAAAGAGTGATTTAATTTTTTGTTTTATTATGGATAGTAGTGTAAAAATGTTTGATAGAAATGAGAATAGTAAGATTAATAGTTTTAAAAATTGTTTTTTAGTTTTTATTAAAAGAATATTAGAAATAGTATATTACATAATAACAATGCGTACACATAGAAAAAGTATAAAAAGTTGATACGCAACATAGAGTTTTGAAATAAATAACAAGGAGTAAAAAAATGGAAAGTTTACGAAAGTACAACTTCTGTTACAGAAGGTTACGATTATGAAAATCGAATATCAATGTAATTATTAAACATGACTCACATCACATCATAGCGTGAAGAAGTAAGATAGTGCTGGAACTGTAGTAGTAGGAATAAATGTGGTTAATTAATCTTTAGTATGTTCGTACTACACGATTAGGTTCAGCATAAACCCTTGTAGATACCTACAAAGTATCACAAGATTAAAAATAACAACAAAAAGGTATGGGACTAATAAAAATTAAGTCTTTGCCAAAATTTATCAAAACAATATTAGGAGTATATAATGAAGAATTATTTGATAATACTTTTATTACTAGCGTTTTCAATAATGATGTTGAACGCACAGAACCCAATTCAAAACCTTACTGCAGATGTAGGGGATGACTGGGTTAGTTTAAACTGGACTGAACCAGAAGCAATTTATGAAGTTCAAGAAGGTTATTTTTGGTTACATAGAAGTACAACCTACTCAGGTTTAGGGCTTACTCGTGTAACAGGTCAACCTGAATGTTTTATTGGTGTAAGGTATTCACCAGAATTATTAATACAGAAACAAGTAGCAGGTGGAGAATTATCATTCATTGAAATGTTAACTTTTGGAGCTCACACACAATCAGTTAATCCAAACTCATCTGCAACATATACGATCAGATTATGGTTAGTGCCACCCGGAACTACACCGAATATTAACGCACCCACTTTTAGTTCACATTTAGTAACAACAGAAGGTATATATTCAAGTGGAGTATGGGAAGGTGTGGCAATAAATCCGCCAATAACAATTCCTTTTGACATGGAATTATGGTTTGGTGCATGGGTTGAGTATACAGGAGATCCATATCCATATGTTCATGATGGTGCTACATGGACAAATGTTGACATGGGAACACTAAATGGATATAGTAATATCCTCAAAATAGGCACACAAGAATGGACTACATGGAAAAATGGTATTAACGGTGCCCCGAATAATAGTTGGATTATCGAAGGCTGGGTTGACGCTCCGAATGGTCGTAGAGTAGCTCTTTCCGGAAATGAAAGAAATCGAGAAACAAGTATAACATTACCACAAACTGTAAGTCTTTCGAATAATCCTGTTTATGGTTTACCAACAAACTTGACACAGCAAACTCGTGCTTTGCTAGGTTACAAGGTATACAAAAACGGGACTCTTATGACACCTACACCTATAATTCCGACTACTTATAACGAAACTTATATGACAGCGGGTAGTTATACATATGGTGTTACAGCTATGTGGGATCAAGGTGAATCAACACCTGTAACAGTTGATGTACAGATCGCTGGATCTACCGCACAACTCATTACGATTGGTAATGGTACTGCTGTTCAAGTCGGATTAGGGTACCCATCGTATTTACCTCTTGTCATGTATAACTACAATTCATATTCACAACAGATTTATTTGCAATCTGAGATTAATATGTCGAATAAAATGATAGAATCGATAGCTTTTAGATACAGTGGAGCAACATTTGGCAATATAGATACACAAAGAATTTGGGATGTGTATATTGGTCACACAAGCAGATCAGAATTTAGTTCTACATCAAATTGGTTGCCTCTTAGTGAACTAACTTTAGTATTTAGTGGAACTGTGCCTCCTTTCCCTATTGGCACAGGAGATTGGCAGACTGTGACACTAGATTTACCTTTCGTTTACAACAATACAGATAATTTAGTCGTGGCTATACATAAAAAACAACAAACATCTACAGGATTTAGTACAACTGCAGGTCATTATATGACAGCTTCCCCAGGACTAAATAGAGGATTAGGATATGGTATTGACGACTCAGCTGTCCCAAATTTACCAGTTACTTTACCTACTGGTACCCTAGTAGCAGGTTTTCCAAATATCCAATTAGGAATGAATAATGTTCCTCTCACTCCATTTCCTGCTGCTTTAGTGAGTCCTTTAAATGGTCTTAGAGTTGATACAGATACAAGCTTAAATTGGGCACCGGCAGCTGGAGGACAACCAGCTACTGGTTATAGACTCCGTATAGGAACTACAAATCCTCCTACGAATGAGGTTGTGCTTGGATTGGTAACTACTTACTCGCCAGCTTTAGTACCAGAAGTAGATTATTTTTGGCAAGTGATACCATTCAATAGTCATGGTAATGCAGCTAATTGCCCTATTTGGACTTTCACTACTATACCTGAGGGTTCAGTAGAAATTGGTACAGGTATGGGTACTACTAATGTATATCCAATCCATTTTAATTTCCATAATAGTTACACTCAAACAATATACAGACAAAATGAAATTGAAAGAGCAGGATTTATAACAAAATTGTCATACTATTACAATGGTTTTGATGTAGTGGCACAAAACCATACTAATTGGGAAATATATCTAGGTCATATATCTAGAAATAATTTCGTAAACTCATTTGATTGGGTTCCGATTGAAGATTTAACTCCCGTAAAAATTGGAACAGTTCATATACCACCAACAGCTGGCTGGATCGAGATAGTTCTTGATAGTGCCTTCTTCTACAATAATGTAGACAACTTAGTGGTCGCTGTACATAAAAAACTAGCTACTGCATTTACAACATCAGCTACCTTCCGTTCAACAGTCACTACAGGACAAAACCGAAGTATGAGTATGCAGAGAGATGGTACCATTATTTATGATCTGGCTAATCCTCTTACAGGAACAACTGCCGCTGTAATTCCAAATATCCAAATGATAATTCAACCACCATCAACAGAAGCAGTATTCTTTGTATCACCTGAATTTCATGATTTTAGCAATGTCCCCCTTTATTCTCCAGTTACACAAAACTTCATAATACAAAATAGAGGTCAAACTCCTCTAATTATAAACAATGTAACAATTACAGGTAGAGACGCATCACAATTCATTTTGGGTAATTATTCCCTTCGACCTCTAGAACTTGGTCAAACAATAACTATACCCGTTACATTTACCGCAAGTTCAACAGGGGAAAAATACGCAGTCTTGGGTATTGTTGACAACATTACAAGGGCTAACAGAACTATTCCATTATCAGGTAATGTAATAGATACTTCAATCAGTTCTTTCCCATTTGTGGAAGATTTCACGAATGCAACATTCCCGCCAACTAATTGGTCTAGAGCTAGTATCCTCCTTCCTGCTTCTGGTAATGTGACTCTGAATACTTTAGTCGGAAGTTGGGCAAGACACACCGCTTTTGCTAATAACACTACCCACCCTTACGGAGCTGAGGCAAGAATTCCTATCACAGGTACTACTCTCTATAGCTGGTTAGTTTCTCCAATGATAAATTTAGATGCTCAAGGTAGTAATAAAATTCTAGAATTTGATGTCGCTATGACAGGGAATGGTAATACATCAGTGCCTACTACAAATGCGGGTACTACAGATGACAAATTTATAATATTGATAAATAGTGGTCAAAATGATAATGTATGGTCACGAAATGGCATAATAACTTCATTTGAAAATACAAATAATAATGCCTTAAATTCAATATCAAATTTAGGACAAAGAGTATCAATTGACCTTTCTAACTATTCTGGACATGTCCGTTTAGCTTTCTATGTAGAATCTTTAGCTAACACACCAGCTGCTACAAATCAATTACACATAGATAATATTACAATAAAAGAAGCTGCTACATCTCCTATATTTTCTGTTACACCAACAGCTGTTAACTTCCCAAGCACGAACCAAGGAACTCAATCTGCAAATCGTGAAGTTGTCGTCACTAATACGGGAATAGGTTATCTAGGTATTAATTCTTTGGAAATTTCAGGTGCATTTGCAGACCAGTTTGTGATTGTATCAGATCCTACACCAACATCTATAGGACAACTCGAATCTACTACTATTAATTTAGCATTTGCTCCAACATCGGGTGGAACAAAGAGTGCAACTTTATCTATTATAGATGATTTAGGGCGAGCTGTAAATAGTATACCACTCACAGGATATTGTCCGATACATAGCACACTTACTATTGGTAATGGAAGTGCATCTCTATATGCTCCCTCGTATCCTTATTATGGTAATACATATTCACAGACAATATATTGGAATGAACAATTGGAATTTAATAATAGAAATATAATATCTCTTGAATACAATTGGATTGGTTCAGCAGGTACTCGTCAATGGGATGTATATATAGGAACTACAACAAATTCCACTTTTGCATCTGCTGTTTTCGGTTCATTTGTGCCTCTATCTGAACTAACATTAGTATATAGTGGTCCTGTAGTGTTACCATCAGTATCTAATACATGGGTTCCTATAACCTTTAACACTCCATACAATTTCGACTCAACAGAAAACTTGATCATTGCTGTAAATGATAGAACTGGTGGATGGATTGGATCAGCTGGGAATACTTTTAATGGAACTACTATAGCGGGAAGTAATAGAACAATAAGCGCTTATCGTGACGGTGCTAATTACAACCCAAATGACGCAGCTACATTTGTATCAAATCAAAGTTTTGCTTTGTGGTCAGGTCAACCAAATATTAGAATATTACATGAACCAGCGTTAGAAATACCCGTTTATCCTCCTCGTAATTTATCTGCTACACCAGGTTTCAGGTTAATAAATTTATCATGGCTTGCTCCATTACCTGGGAGTGAATCTACATTCGTAGGGTACAGAGTTCTAAGAAATGGAGTAGACATTTCAGGAATGATTACTGCCTTAAACTATACTGATACTTCTGTTCTTAATCATTTAGAATACTCATATGTAGTAAATGCAATATATTATAGTCCTGATAGAATAGCATCTTCAAACACTGTATCTGCAACAGCAACAGGTGAAGTGCTTCATCCGCCTTCAAACTTCACGGCTTCTTTAGAAATTACTAATGCTGTTTTGAACTGGGATAGTCCCTCGTTCTGGATAACACATACACAAACAGGTTTTAATACAAATTATGGGAGTACTAGTGTTCCTGCAGGTAATTATTTCTTACCTGCCCAACGATATACAGCTGCATGGTTAGCTGACCAAGGTGCTGTAGGAAAGTCTCTTACAGAAGTGTCTTTCTTCACAGGTGTAAATGTAGCTAATACTACATATTATTTAGCTATATGGAAAGGACCATTTTCAACAATGGTACCAACTATTGATGGTGCAGATTATTTCTGGAACTTAGGAGTAAGCTCAGCTACCGGTGTATGGCTAAATGTTACTGGTTTACCTACTCCTCCACTAGCAGCTGGAGAAGATTTAGTCATAGGTATAGTATGTCAAAAGGGTGGTTCAACGGGACAATTCCATCCACTTCCTGTTGACTTCGGTCCATGTATGCCTAACCAAGGTGACCTATTGCTTGGAGGTGATTGGAGTGCACTTGGTATGGGATTCAATTTCATGATTCGTGGATTTATGGAGGACCAGGATTCTGGTAATAGTTTAGCCTTGAATTATAGTAGATCAATTAATAATGAATCAAGTATATCTTCATTCAATGATATAAATTGGGAAAGATCAAGTATCAATGGTATAGCTTCCGCTATATCTATGAGTGATTTGTCTCAAATGAGCATGACGTCACTTTTACCTGACGATAATTTCTTTAATGAAGGTAGAAACAGAACTCGTGCGTTACTAGGATATAATGTATATAAAAAAGATTATAGTATTTCGAATGCAAATTATGTACGTCTTAATCCTACTCCATTATCAAACACTACTTATACAGATATTAATGTTGGAGATGGTGCTTGGATATATGCAGTAACTACTGTGTACACAACTGGAGAATCAGAACAAGTAGAAGCAATTCTAATTGAATACGCTGATGTCCCCGTAAACTATGCATATAATCCTCCTACAAACCTTGTAGCATCGTCAGGATTGCTCAGAACTTATCTATCATGGACTCCACCAACAGGAAACTTCGGTTTCTTCTTGGGTCATTCTATCTTCAGAAATGGTGTTGATGTTTCAGGTATAGTGACAGGTAATACATATATTGACAATGGACTTGATGGTGGCGTAGAATATGCATATTATGTAAGAGCTGTATATGGTGAACCTTTAGGTTACACCCCTCGCTCAGGTTTTGCCTTTGCAACTCCAGCTACACCTGAACCTGCAAGAAATCTAGTACTTGTTACAAATGAAAATATTGTTACAATGACATGGGATATGCCATTTGATGGTTCTAGAAATCGTTCAACGGAATTGAACCATGTTTCAAATGATAATGAACATGTACTTGACAATGGAAATAGTAGAAACATTAGCGAATTAATAGGTTACAATGCTTTCCGAGAAAATGTTCAGATAAATACTGATATTATCACAGGATTGACTTTCGATCATGTAGCACCAGATATAACCGGTATATTCGCTTATAGCGTACGTGCTGTATATGTACCAGGTCAAGCTGTACCAATTTCTAACACTACATCGGTCTTTTCACCTCCTACTTTGCAACAACCTGTAGGTAGTAACGAAAGAATTCAACTTGCATGGACACTTCCAAATATAGCAAATACATACACAGTATCAGGTTATAAAGTCTATAGAGATGGTGTACTCCTTACTCCTACTGCTTTACCAGCCACTACAATGACATATACCGATAATAATGTGATTAATGCAAGATCATATAACTACAACATCACTGCTGTTTATACACCTTCAAATAGCGAATCATATAAGTCTAATACAATGATAGGTATCGGTGTAGAACTTATCAATACATCATGGTTTGAAAACTTTGACGGTCCTGAATTCCCGCCAATGGGTTGGGAAAATAGACCTCTTACAGGCGGACCTGGATGGATCGCACATCAACTTGATCCGTATTCAGCTCCAAATGCAGCAAGAAGTAGTAGAACTCTGACAAATTCAGCTGATAATTATTTAATCACACCGCAAGTAAAAATAGGATACAACGCAGAATATGGTTTTGGGGTAACTTTTATGGCGAAAGCTAGTACTACAACAGAACAAGTAATTTCTGTGCTTATATCTACAACAGATAAAGAAACTTCAAGTTTCACAGAGTTAGGTTCTTTCTCAGTAAGTGGTACTTCTTGGACACAAGCCCAGTTTGATATCACTAACTTTATGAACCAAGATATATGGATAGCGTTCTATCATCAACATCCACAAGGAATATCGACACTTTCTGTTTATATAGATGATGTAGCAATAAGACTCATGGACACATTGTTGATGCCAAGAAACTTGACATACACAGCAAATGCTTTTGCGGTAACACTAGATTGGGATGCACCAGCTGTGATACCGGGGTATTTTACACATTCTCAAGCACAAGCATACATAGGAGCTTATGGACTTGGTGGTCATCCTTTCACAGCAGCTCATAGATATACTCCTACTCAATTAGGTAATTTTGGTGTAGCTGGTGGAAACTTGACAAAAGTTGCATTCATGCCAAATCTAGATATTGCACATACATACACTGTAAGAGTGTGGGTAGGTGGTAGTGTGAATAATGGAGTTTTCAATGAAGGAACTTTAGTTCATACACAACTAGTAACCCAAACACTCACTACAAGAGTATGGAATGAAGTTACTCTAACAACACCTGTTCGTATACCAGTAGATCAAGAATTATGGTTCGGTGTATCTGTTACAACTCCTTCTCTTGGTAATTGGTTTCCTATCGGATATGACAATGGTCCCAATGTGAATGGTGGTGGTTTCGGTGATGTAATATTCGATTCTAGTGGTTGGGATACTCTGATGAATGCTGCTGGTTGGAATAGAAATAACATGTTCCGTGGTTTATGTGAAGTAGGTGGTCGTCCCGCTATTGTTCAATATAACAATAGCCCCGTAGACGACGCATTAGTAGTAAGAACTAACCATATAGAAAATAGTAGAATCTTTGAAGCTCCTTACGAGGAAAATAATAATGATGGTACTCGTGCATTTATAGGTTATAATGTATATAGAGGTTCGAATCTCTTGAATGAAACACCGATAATAGCTCAAACATACACAGAAAACAATGCACCAGCTGGTGCCATTCATTATAGTGTAAAAGCTGTTTATGACACAGGTATTTCATTACCAGCAGAAATTACAGCTATGGTCGGATTCTTACCACCAACAAGTCTTGTTGCAACAAATGGTGCTGGATTTGTAGGTTTAAATTGGATTCGTCCAAACACACCTTTGTCAATTGATGGTTATAAAATTTACCGGGATGGAGAGGTATTAGCTACTGTAACTTCTACAAACTACACCGATAATGAGGCTCAATACACAATCACACACATATATTTCGTTACAGCAATGTATAGAAATCCTGCTTTTGAGTCGATACCTTCAAATATTGTTGAAGGGCAAAATATTACACCATATGAACATAAATACCCACCTAGAAATTTAAACTATAGTCTAAATGAAAATAATGTCACATTGGAATGGGATTTACCAGATGCCGATAGATGGTTTACACATACAGAAATATTCGGTGGCCCCGCGCCTTCCGCTTGGGGTTTCACTGGAGGAACAGCACTTGCAGT
>Ga0123353_10009426_pt1 | contig 13480 bp, 6 predicted proteins | sample TergutLab28metaG_3_FD_92763 | JGI IMG/M metagenome (GOLD analysis project Ga0123353, IMG submission 92763) | Labiotermes labralis P3 segment gut microbial communities from Petit-Saut dam, French Guiana - Lab288 P3 | ecosystem: Host-associated > Arthropoda: Insects > Digestive system > Gut ... | reverse complement strand
TGTTAATACATCTGAAACATGTTGAGCAGTAAATAATGAAATAATAAAGCAAGTGACATCAAGTTGGTCTCTCTTTATTCAACTATAAAATCTAGTGTTTAACTAGCAGATGGTACATGCTTACCTTGCACCCTAATTCACCATATCCCCTGATAAACGGTCATAAAATGAGAAAGATAGCATAAAACTCAATGATAGATACATATAACAGAGATGAGGAGACAGCAATGACAATCTGAGTCACAAACAAATTTGTATGGGAATGTGTGTATTTTTATAAACTCCCAGTAACTTCAACATCTAGGGATAACTGAATGAGAACATGCCACACTGGCAATCAGCAGTGTATTTGTCTGTCACGTTACTGAGCAGGTTATGTTCAGGAGGCACCCATTCAGAACCTCAGCCAACAAACTGGCCATGCCTTATTAGGATTTCTGTGGCATTCCTCAATCCTTACACACAAATAGTACCTCAAGGTCATGACTACTTCATTCCACATCCTTCCCAGTTTGTCACTCAGCTGTCATCCTGTCATCAGGATAGTATAGTTTCAGATACTGACAGCATTGCAAATAAACCATGTAAAATGAAATCTTCCTCCATGTTTACAGCATAGGCCTACGTTACATTGCCTTTTAAGGCTGATGGGAGAATTTAATCACCAGCTCGACTAGCTTCCAGTCAGACAAAAAAACACAATGTAGCAGCTTGAGATACTGTAGGGTAATTTCAAGGGTTATTGAAAGAAGGTCATTTGCTGCTAAAGTGTATTTAAATTTGGACTATTGTATTTGTGCAAAATATAACAAATTGTATAAACATAACAGTAGTTTTGCATTATAGAATGTCAGAATGAATATAATTAACATGAACAGACAGCACCAAATATGTGCTGCACTCGGTGCTAATTTTAAGTTCAGGTTCATATTTAAAATTGTTATTGCATTGAGTAACCCTCAATTAATGGTGCTGAGTATGTGACTTAAATCATGAGTCATGTAAAAGTGTCACTTCTTAGGTGCTTGTATATTTAAATAAAACACAAACTGCAGGCATAGCACACAATGCTATATTGCATTTCTGACCTATGACTTTGTGCTTATAAAAGGTGATGGCATTTGTTAAGCCCCATACTGCAGTAAGGGTTAACTTTATATTCAATTCTAAATTTTGTAAGAACTTCATGAGTGTACTATATGTTACATATGACATGAGACCTTAAATTATTCTTCTGTTATAGAACTTCAAGCTTAATTATGACATTTTAAAAGGGTTTCATCCAGAGGTGTGTTGGAGCTGGTTCAGCCAAACTAGGATGTAGTAATTCAAAATAGATGAAACAACTGCCACATAAGCTAGTCACAATTGGCCAGACATTACATATCACAAACACTGGTGTTATTTTGGACATCATCCCTTATCTTGGAGTCCTCAAAGAACATTTTGGAAACATTCATTTTTCTAAAATGTTGCGTTGGAGAAAACTCCAATTTAATTCAAAATGTCCATAATAATAACCACGTTTATTGTACCACACCATCATCGGAAACATTTTGATGTAATAACCTTCTGTTTTCTACACAGTGCAGAAATTACAATACCTAATAAAAACTGGAAATTGAGAACTGAATATGTGAACTAGCAGTCCAAATTTTGGCAGCACACCGTTGGTTGAATAATGCTTATATTGAATGCACAAATTACCACCTATTGTAAACATCCATATATTCAGTAATTATCATTGTGTCAGTATTGAATGTTCAAACCTATAAAGTACTTATACAGGAGACTTAAAGTTGGATGTGACTTCAGCGAATCTCATATACTACCTCTATGGTAATAAACTTAAAACACAGAAACAAATATTGTTGTCAGAACCATTACCATATTCTGGCTTAAAAGCTGTTCATTATAGATTCAAGACATTAATTTGATAGTTTCATATAGACACTAATTTTGGTGGTACAAAATTATGTGTTACATAGCTACCTTTTTGTGAGATTTGAAACTTCTCACAGAAATATTGCTGAAGACCCAAGCTTTGTGCCAATGGGTAAAGTTCCTGGCGTTCTGACGCACTGAACTGCCTTCATCACCCAAGACTGCTTGACCCTGAAGAGGAAGGCATTACACTCCTATTTACCCAACACCACGTAATACCCAAGAGGACTTCCTCAGTAACCTTTTTCATAGAAACACAAACATGAAAAAGAATGTTAAAAAAGATAGTGGATAATGAAGATAAATAAGAGGATAAAGTTATTATTTTAATTTAGATTAAGCAATATAGTCCCCCCCCCTTACAAATTTGAATAACAGCATCTTTCAGTTTACAAGAACAATAGGAGCATGAGTTTGGAAATTTTGACACAATTATTACAACAGCTTTATAATTACAAAGAAAACTTAGTGAATATACCTTCGGACAGTAATGGTGGAAGGCAGTACCACATATTTTATTCATACAGCTAAGTTGTAGTACAATCAGGAAATATCACTGAACAGAAAACAGACTAACGTGCATAAAGCATGTACCCAAACCACACTACATTCCCATTCCACAGTCCTCATCTTCCTTGGCTTCCTATTTGCACAAAGTATGTTCTTAACATCCCTATATCCTCTAACCCTGATGATACAGTCTGCAAAATAATCTGCCTTTATCCAGAACAATATCACTTTCATAAACCCTCCTTTCATGACTGCTGTTCTACAGACACTGATCAGACATGTCTGGAACATTTGTATACTTGTGAAGCACACCTTCTGTTTGCCCATTGCTTACTTTCAACATCATATCCATAAACAAATGTACAGACAAAACCTTCAATGCTGAACCCATTACTGGACTATGACAAAAACATTGGTAACTACCAACTGACATTATTTCACATCCTAGAATACTTGCATCTTCATCAACACTTCTATGAGAACCTCAAATCTCACACAATCTACTCCTTGATCTTGCACTGCATATAATGTCTTGCAATCTCTAAGAGGTCAGCATTGAGAACACAATAACAGAGACTGAGTAATTCCACAAACTACCCGGTAGTATTTCTAATATGTGTATATATGTGTATATTGCAAGTTATATTGTCTTAAATTACTGCTCTCATGACTTGACAATTGATAAATGTGTAGTGCTGGGTAATATTCATTGTAATATCTGGACAACAAGTTGAGCTTATTAATTATTTTCATCTTCTGTGCATAATAGCAGCTCTCCAACAGTTTCACTTTTTAGTAAGACATATGTAATACCCTGTATCTTGCAGTCACATTATCTCTCCTGTTCATATATTACACTCTCTGCCTGTGTTAATTTAACTTACATATGTGACAAATATTTCAAAACATGCTTTTTTTGTTCTGTTAATTTTTTTCAAATGCTGATTATAAATGTGCAGTTGAATGATTGAATTGTATAAGCATATATTTTCATATTACTTTTTCCTCACATAAAATGTGAATTGTTAAATATATGTCTGTATATTCATGAAAGTAACTTGAAAATACTGTTGTGCAAGAATTAAAGAATAAACATCTGAACTTGTTTATTATTTAACAAAAGCAAAATGTTTCCTGCTGTGATGAGAAGTTCATTAACTAGGTAATCCTGTATATTGTGCTTAACAAGAAAACAACACGAAATTATTTACAATCCTGAAGGTTAATGATAAGGTCTATAAGCAATGTATGGTGCAATGTGGTAATACAGTTTCAAGCATATCAAATTTGAGAGATATTTAAGGCGTGAATTTTTATTTCTACAATTTCCCCATGATTTTAACTGCTAGACTTCTCTGTACAAGATGAATACCAACAGGGGATTTAAAATATAAGGCTAATTCAGTAGCAGTATATTTTATTATTATACATTACAGTGTGATCACAAACTCTTTTCATGAATAACAGAAAAAAGTTGAAGAGTAACCTTCTCTACATAGGGCTCAGTCAACTCAAATCATGCATATGTGAGGGTGGAGCAGTATTGCACATGTGCATTGCTGTTGATGTGATGTCAGCCATGCTTCTTGATACACTGAGACAGGTGCTAAGTTGTTAAGAAGTTTTATACCAATTTTTATGTTTAATGCCATTCCACTGTACTCTTTTCAATTACACGTGTAGGTCGTCCAGAAAGTAAAGCTACACGCAGTAAAAGGCTTTAAAAATATTTATTAACAAAATCAAGTGAAAAGAACTCTTAACACATACCTTAAGCTATTAAATGTTGGCAAATTTATACTAGTTCACACAGCATTATATCCCAGGAAACAGTATTCTCCATGGTCACAGACCTGATAATGTCACAACTTACAATCAGTCACTCCTGACCCTGGAATGACTCAAACCTTTTCCTCAAGGATGACAAAAAAGAAAGTAAATACTAACTCCATGACACACAGTTCTTCTACAGATGCTAACAATCCTCAGGATGCCAAGAGAATCCATCACTTATGGAGCCCAGAGATTCATCACCATGTTCACATGGGCCCACCACTGGTCCCTACCATGTGCCAGATGAAAGCACCCCACTCATTCATAAAGTGTTCCCTTGACTTCCATATCAAACTTAACCTCCCACCTAAGCCTAAAGCATACAATACTTTATATGACTGCTGGGTTACTTACTGGTGAAGGTTTATATTGCGATATTCTGCATTATGGTAGCATATAATGTGTCTCCATCTTTGGGGTAGAAGTGATGATGAAGGCAGCATGTCTCTGATCTTCTGGTAACTACTTTCCAGACCGTGTAGTGTCATAAGTCAGAAGGCAACAAAATTAAGAAAATTCCTTATTGGCTGAATGCATTTAAAATTATTCCACTTATTTTTCTCACAAAACTGCTCTCTCAGTTTCTTGCAAAACCAATATGTATCTCAGTTTGTGAAATTTAGTGGAAGGAAAAGTATTCATGTCTTGCATCAGGTTTTTGTTTTTACATAGTATAAAATTATTTAAGTAATTCTTCAACCAGCTGTTCAAACTTTATTGTGCATACCCTGGTCAAAAATACAAGAAAATATAACAATGTCCTGTGCTTTGCAGACATACTAGAATTGGAGAGGATGGCTGTGCAATGTGAATGGTAGATGGGGGGGGAGCAGGAAATAGTTTAGTAAGAAATGTTAACCTTTTATGAAAAAATAAAAATTAAATTACATAAACCCAGCAGAAAGCAGATCAAAATTTAGTGCAGTAAATGTTTCATGAACGCATATAGTGTTAAGTATGTATGTAGGTATGCATATATGTGTGTGTGTGTGTGTGTGTATGTATATATGTATGTATTTCTTCTCATTCCCCTGTCCCCTTACCCCTTGGAAATTTCAAAGTGCTTACTTATTAGAATTACAGGCACAACACTTGTGCTAGAGTGTCAGAAATACTCAGCTTTGTTCTTCTAAGAGCAGAAAGATAAATAACTTTAAAACATGGACTGAAAACATTGTCTGAATGCATTTAATTGAAGGCACATGCTCATACACAATGAAATTCTAATGTGATTCATCCCTGATTATTCACCCAATAAGAATGATACCCCAACATACATAGCTGTTTCAGGTAGCAGTTCAATGTTAATAACTATACCTCCTCAGAATGTGACAACAGTAGTGTAACTACATTTTCACTGTAGAGGAAGTTCTGAAGAAGCAATTAATAAAAAGTAACTTTCAGTACATCAGTATTCAAATTCACTGTGCTATTAACATGAATGTTACAATTTCAATATCCAACTGCCCTTTTATAATTAAACTATGTTAAAAAAACAAACGCACAACAATACTTGCATTTCAGGGAGCATTTAAATTCATAAAACCCACTCACATATTCCAAATACATCCCTTTCAACCAATGGTGAAAAATTTAGACTGTCCCAAAAGCTGTACTGCTGTTCGAAGTACACACAATTTTGAAAATACATGCTTAGGAATCTTACATATTTATTGGCCTTGAAGTTCATTTATTTACAATACATTAGTTTCAATAAAACAATTAAAATTTATTTATTCTGTACATATCACTAGACAAAATTAACAGTTTGAAATATTCTTTTTTCTCCTTGGAATGGTCCAAATTTCACTGCTTCAATTTTCTGTACTAGCTTTCATTGCTACATCTCATGTCTGTTAATACAACACAATATTTAAAAAGTCACTGAATTTATACAGTGCATAAATTGTGCCACATTACTTAAATGATAAAAAATCTTATTAATTATATAACCATATTTTTTCAACACCTAAGATCAAAATGCCAACAGTCAGTTGTGTTACACTGAAAACAAAAAACTATTACACAGCTATTCCTGTGATGTAGTTAGTTGGGGGTGGGCATTCATATTCCTCATACAGAACAATATTTCTCAGGGAAATTCCACAGATCTTAATAAAATCTACTTATATTTTTTAAACATTTTGTGCACAGAGAAAATCTCTTAATATTCAATTTCTTTTCAAGTGCATTTATATTTGACTGATCAGAACCACAATCAAATTTCTCATAACTTTTAGTCTAGATCAGTATACCACACTTCATCAAAATCTCATCTGCTGTTTTAAACAGAAACTGTGTGAACAGGTAGCCATTTATGCACTTCTCTACAGTAAACCTTACAAATAGTAAAATATGTATGTAACTGATGTAACAATAAGTAAACGGAAAAGGAACTTCACAACACTGCACTGCAAAACTGTATTTTATGTACTTTCAATTAGCAATCAAAGACAAATATAAACAGTATTTTGAGCACTAATCCCTGATAATTACTATATTATTTAAATTAAAAAATATTCTTGCCCAGGGAAAGAAATAATCTCTTACGCACTAACACAAAGTACCTATTTAGTGATGTCTGATCATATCCACATAACAAGTTTAACAAGTTACATCTAAAGTAATTCAAAATGAAGCAAGTGTTACACCAAAGGAAACAAAGTTGTTCTTCTGTTACACATGAGTTTTCTTTTCAGCCCATTATTTACTCTGCCTGTACTAACAGCTTAGGCACTATTTCTGCTGGAAAATTTATTTGCTAATGTAGACACACAGCATTTACACCTCTCCTATAAAGTCTCTTCTACTAATAATGATTTAACAAAGGCTAATAAACACTGTATTAAACTCTTAATATGAAGTCAACTGTCCAGGCTTCTGTTGAACGTTTTTGATACTTCAGCAACAAAATGCCAAAACTGCCTGTTATTAAATTCACAGAATTTTGAGTATTACTCCTGCAAATGTCATATTAGAAGGGAAAGTTGAATCAAAAGTATTTTAACACTGCATTACTGAAACCAAATTCACTCAGTAGAGTATTACAAAGTTACATCTTATTTTGCAACTGTTTAATTTTATCTTGGGCTTCATTTTCTTTTACAAGTGAAAACAGCAAGGGAATTATAACATATTTTGATAAGTATCATACAGATGAATTAATCTTCACTCTTCAGTGATGAAAGAGATGTGTGGATATTTTTAGAACAACCACTACATCGTTCTTTCTGTCATAATAACAATCTCGCATTTTTAAACTCATGTAATCAAAACAGAATAACTACAAAAATTAAAGGCCCATGACATCCACAAGTTCTACTTTCCTTTAGGCTGATGCAGTGCCAAAGTAAGTTTGTTAAACATTCTGTCAGTATTGCTGAATGATGTATATCTTGACACAGCACTCGGTGACATTTTTTCTGGTTCATATCTACCTAAAGGTGAGTGTCTAATAGATTCAGGAGTGAGTGGGGTTCCTGGAGTTGATGGAGTATTGGACTGTGATCCATACTGTATGTTCGTTCTGTACATGGCAGCATAGTTAAAGGTGTTTCGAGGAGTTATTGGTGAAAATATAGGCAGATTAGTATTGCCAAATGAAGAAGAGCCAGTGCTTGGTGGAGGCACTTTACGCAATGTCAAACGCTTTGGAGTTATCCAAGGAGATGCTTGTGGTGTAGAATGTTTAGAACCCTGAGAAAATGAAATTTTATCTGTAAACATCCCCGAGTTCATATGAGTAGCTGTAGAGACTTGAGCTAAATTCATCGGACTTGAGTTGGAGTTGAATTCATGTGGCTTAGATGACTGTACGTGAGAGTTCATGTTGGTGCTACTATTACTGCAAGTAAATACTGGTGTTTCTTTTTGTAGTTTCTGTTTCAAAAGCATTAACTGTTGTTTCAAATCTCTATTGTCCTTTTCTTGTCTTTTAATAATTCCATTCAATCTCATTATTTCCACTTTGGCAGCTTTGTACTTCAGCACAACACTGTTAAAATAGGCCGTGATCCTGCTACGGTGGCCTTCCTGAAAAGTCATAATTTGTAGCGCACGTTTCAACACTTCTTCGGGATTTCTGAAATATTCCTGGATATCAGCACTCAACTCAGAAGTTAATGGAGTCATAGTAAATGTGTTTCCACAAACTGCACATTTTTTTGTGTCATCAGGTTTGACACAGTCTTCACAGTAGACATGTCCACAACTAGTTAGTGAAAACTTTTTTCCTTTGGATTGGGTTGGTAATAAATGACATGAATTGCAATGTATCCAATCCATTTTTATATGTTTGAACACAATTCTACTTTCGAATTACCCTCTCACATCCGAACATTACGCCATTTTCTCATTGTACTTTACCAGTAGATGGCAACGTAACTTTCATTGTATGACGTCATGTATCATGATTGGTTGCGTGTTAAGGATACGGAAATACGTTCAAAGTGACCAGCTAAAGATAACAGCAATCGAATATCGAAAATTCGTTATCTGTAGTTTACTTGCGTGTCTGTTAATACTATTTCTACAGCTGGTATTTTTTCATATACGAAGTACGAATATCATTCCCTTGAAGGTACAGAAATTATAATGTGACTAGTGTCACAGGCGTTGGAACAAAGCCATTAACTTTCAACTTGGATTGTTACGTCACAATAATTAATAGTACTGCGAACTTAAATCTAGAGTACCGTATAATATGTTCGGCGATAGGCAGTTGCCGCACGCAAAATACGAATTGCTTATTGAAAATAAACGGCAAGTAAAATTAAATTTATCTTGTGAGAAAGTATTATTTATTGAAATTACAGTAATAATGTTTTTCTGTGCTAATGCGTTTGTATTTTAGGGTCGGATTAACCCACAGCGGAGCATTCAAAGCAACAGGCTTAATTATAGCCGTTGTCCTTATTACAAGTTTAACTGTTTACATTTCGTGGGAAAGCTTGAAGTCTCTGGATGATAGAGGCTTTGTGAAGGAGCTTCAGAAACTGGATTTAAACGTTACTGGCTCAGGTAATCAGTACGAGATTACTGGTAAAACCATACGTTCTTCAAGAGTACGAGATGTTGCAATAAGGCAGTTTTAATGAACTGAAATACAAAATGAGTATCACATCACTACTACTATTCCAGGCCAACACTGTGTTGTGTTGTAGGTGTAATTCTATTGTCCCACAAGTAACAGTGAAACTATTCTGATTTCAGAAACTCTATAGTACAATGAGCACATATATGTGTCAGTGAATTTGAGGTTTAGTGTCAGTTACTAGACTAACTAAATAATTCTAACCTACACATTTTTTTTCCACCCTGTGACTACATTCCGGTTACACTAAACATAAGGAAGCCTTTTAGAAATAAAATGTCCTGTACCCCAACTTTTCCCACTTTCCATTCCTCATCACTCTTCCCAGTGTTACCCCCACAGGATATGTCATAATGGTAAACCAACTTGTTGATGTCTTACATTAATAAAATGACCAAAAAATCATGTGAAACAAAACACTTAACTTCATGACACAGTTTTGAAACTCTAAGAACTTCCTTTTATGGAATCCAAGGGTTAGTACTGTGCACATGTGAACTTGCCACCCTGAACCAGATTGTCACTCCATAACCACCTCCCTATGTCTTGTAGATCCCCTTTAACATTAAACTCCCATCTATACCTGTGTCTTCAATGTTGCTTCCCTTTATGCTTTTCCAACAGAAACTATGTATTTATTATCTCTTATGGGTGTTACATGCCCTGTCCATCCAATTCTCTGTGATGTGTTTAATACAGTTTGGTGAGAAATATAAATTATTGGGCACCTTACTGTATAATTTCCTCCACTCTATAAACAATAGTCAGTGCATCAGTTCTTTAATCTCTGCAGTTTATCACTGAGTATCTGAAGTAGATGTTGTGCAGACTGTATAATTTATGTGTCTATATTATCTCTACAGCACAACAAGGTTGTATCAGTTAAAATTTTTCCACACTCTTGGTACTAAAAAATTCTGCTCATACCCTGTTCTGAAACACTCCCACATGTTCTTTCTTCAGTGTAAGTGACCAAGTATCACACACAATGTGATAGGCAGATTTAAAGTTTTGTATGTTTTAATCTTCACATTTTTAGGTATACAAGAACTCAAAAGATTCAGAATTCACTGGTAGCAAGCATTCCTCAAATTTAATCTGCTCTTATTGTGTTAGTGAATGAAGTTTTGATTGGTTACTGTTGCTTCCAAATATCTGAACTGCCCACATCTTTTAAAAATTGATTAGTTACAAATATGGGGTCATTCCATATCAAGTCATCACAGGTGTTGATGTGGTGATTGTAAATGGTAATTGGAAGTTCTCATGTTACAGTTGGATGGCTGCAGCGTAGAACTAAACTGTATGGGCTTGCTGTGAAGCAGTACTTACACTCCAGTCAGTCTGACACAGTCACTGCAGCCCTACCAGTTACAACTAACAAACCATCATCAAATGGTACAAAGACAAAAACATTCAGACTTGTCTGCTATTATGCGCTTCCCAGCGGTGATGCAGGAGGTGATCTGATGCCTGAGCAGATCAACCCATCACTGTGTACCCATATCAACATAGCATCTGCCGGGATAACAAATGGCTCCTTGCAGCCTGTTAATTCAACAATTCTGGGATTATATACCCGTGTCGTTGCACTCAAGTCAAGCAATCCTTCTCTTAAAGTTTTACTCACCATTGCAGGAAGTTCAGAGCCAGGAAGTTTCTCTACCATGACTGCAACTCATGCCTCACGAAAGTTGTAAGTCTTTGATGTTTTCAGATTAATAGTAAGGAGTGCATTTGTTTTCATAAAAATAGAAGAGCTGAAACACATAGGTTGTGTGGGGGGAAGGGGAAATGCTGTTGATTTCCATCTGTTTTACCATACAAAATAATAAGCAAAGCTCATTATAAGGTTTATCTTTAATTCTACTTCCATTATTCCCTCATTATTAGCATACTTTCTTCTTAAAATCACTGTGCTGTTTGTGTGTGAGCCTCTTCAACCTTTGAAACAATGACTGATTTTAACAAAAACTGGAGGGCACTTCAGTGTTTTATGTAGTTTCCTAGTCATTAGTTGTAACATGGAGACTGCACAAGACTTGTGAGGTGGGAGTGACACTAGCATGCTTGGTCTAGGGCCCCAACTGATGTATAGTTACAAATCGCCAGAAAGTATGCAATTTCTTATAATAAAACCAACTAGATGCACTAATTTCTCAAATTTATTTTTGGAATATAACTGCTTGTTTCGGACAGTTCCTCTGTCTGCTTGCTAGCAAGCAGACAGCAGTATCTGACAAATGTCTGTTGCTGTATGTACAGTCTTGAACTGCTGATGATGGATGGAAAGACCATCTGAAACATGTAGAGTGTCATTCCAAAATAAAATAAATTTGATACACTGGTGCATATAGTTGGTTTTACTATAGAAATAATATTACGATGTACGGCCCTATGAATGTCAAAAGAATACACTTTTCTTCACGAATTACAATTACATCTTCCATGATGTTGTGCAGTGTCATCTGGTAGAAATATACGAAGGTTTCAGAGGAATCCGCTGCCTTTATCACCGGGGCACCTCATTCAACCTGTTACATGAAAGCATAAGATTCCTCTGAAATGCCAGTACACTTTTACCTGACAACATGACATCACATCACAGAAAATAACCATCTTCAAAGAATAATGTGAAACATTGCACTTAACAGCAAAGGTATGCAAAATTAATTCTCTATGAGATTATAAATTCGCACAGGGGTTTGAATGTAACATATCTTCTCCTGTTCATAGAAGTGATACAGTGAGGATTATAACAGTCACAAATTTGGAATACTACAGTATCTAAAAATAAAGTAATGTTCATGTATTTAATTGAGTGAGATGGATAGGCTAATATTCTTACAGTTATGTTGCAGTCATCATGCACAACCCATTACCACCACAAATCCGTCTGCAATGTTCATGCCACCATTGTGGCAGTCGCACGTAATTCAAAAGCAATTTTATGGATTCTCAAATTTCTCCCCACAGACAGGGCAAGTTTCAACTTCCAGCTTCTCCTGTAGTTGTTCTTACTGATAAGCTGTACCTTTGAATCGGTTTATAATTCCTTGTGGCTTCACTTTGTTTACTTGACTTTCTTTCCATAAGTCCTGTATAGAAATGTAAGAAATTCGCTTTACCTCCAGTTTTCTCTGTTCATAAGAAGGGATGAATGGATCTGGTAGATAGGCTTACTTGTAGGCCTTCATCTGCATAAGCTCTTTTCCTCAAGTTTGGTGAAGTCTGTGAAGTTACCCCATGTGAAGGAAGGGCCTTATTTATCACCTCTGCCCTTACTGCCACATCTGGCCATGAAGGGCAGGTGTAATTTGTATTACTTTCATATACACCATCAAATGTTCTCAGACTGTCAGATAATTGCACTCGATGTGTGTGATCATTCATACAGTCAGGTGCTAAGTCTTTCTTTGTGAATGGATCTGAGTTGAATGGTCATGTACCACAGCATTAGAGACCCTGGGACGCTTTTGTAAAAGAAGCAATTGGATTCTAAGCACGTATGAACAATACTGCAGTCTGATAATGTATGGTAGAGCTACCCAAACATAAAACATGGTTTCTGTCACTGTCTTATAACTGTATAATCTTAAGTGTACAATACTGACCTCTGTCTACAGTTTTCAGTGTGCGGATGATATGTGGAAAATGTCATTTGGCCCTTAAAGATGCACAAATGAAGAGTATATGTTATAGTCAGAGTAGTCATACACACATGCAAGAGTTAAAAAAGTATGTGTGCATACTCTTGGATTGCCATTAGCACAAGTTTGTACAATTGGTATTACTGATTCTACCATTAAAAACCACGAGGCAGTAATACCAATGTGAAATCAACAGCAATCACTACAATTCACAATGAAGACAAACCTGATTCACTTCCACTATGAGTTTTTAAAATTCATAGTGTCTAATAAGATATATAGAAAGCCTGCACCTGCCTGGACATCCTGTGACAGCTGCTGTGTTGAGGGCAGACTGTAAACACAGTTGTACTGTAAACATTCAATTGCTGGAGAGCATTGAGGTGTAGGCCTGCTTTTTCTTATATACAGCGTGATTCAAGAAGATGGACTCAATTTTGTACATCTATAT
>Ga0123353_10009425_pt1 | contig 13480 bp, 11 predicted proteins | sample TergutLab28metaG_3_FD_92763 | JGI IMG/M metagenome (GOLD analysis project Ga0123353, IMG submission 92763) | Labiotermes labralis P3 segment gut microbial communities from Petit-Saut dam, French Guiana - Lab288 P3 | ecosystem: Host-associated > Arthropoda: Insects > Digestive system > Gut ... | reverse complement strand
ATCGGAAAGGACGCCGACGAAATAGAGCGAAAAAACTATTGCCTGAGCAGGATCGAAAGCGCTTCAAAACACCTTCTCGGCGTTGTGAACGACGTTCTGGATATCTCGAAGATCGAAGCGGGAAAGTATGAGCTGTCGCCGACGGTGTTCAATTTTGAGGAAATGATCCGGCGAGTCGTGGACGTCGTCAGGTTCCGTGCGGATGAGAAACAGCAAACTCTCGCGGTACACATGGATAATACCATACCGACGCTGCTTGTAGGCGATGACGTGCGTCTGGCGCAGGTAATCACAAACCTGATCGGAAATGCCGTCAAATTCACGCCGGAAAACGGTTTGATAAGCCTCAGCACACAATTTCTGAACGAAGAGAACGGGGTGTGCACGGTGCTGTTTGAAGTTACCGATACGGGAATCGGCTTAAGCCCTGAACAGCAGGCCCGTCTTTTCCAGTCTTTCTCGCAGGCCGAAATAGATACCGCGCGCAAATATGGCGGTACGGGGCTTGGACTCTCCATTTCCAAGAAAATAGTGGAGATGATGGGCGGCTCGATCTGGATAAAATCCGAATCCGGTAAGGGCGCCACCTTTGCTTTCAGCATACAGATGGAGCGGGGAAAGAATAGCGATATGGAATCTTCTGAGCAGGAGGATGACGATGCAAAGGCAAACATCGTTGGTTTCTTCAGAGGACTTTGTGTCTTGCTCGCCGAGGACGTTGAGGTCAACCGCGAGATAGTGGAGGCGCTGTTGGAGCCGACGCAACTCGCGATTGATTTTGCGGTAAACGGGCAAGAGGCAGTCCGCATGTTCGAGGAATCGCCGGCGAAGTACCAAGGGATACTCATGGATGTGCAGATGCCTGAAATGGACGGCTACGAGGCCACCCGCGCAATACGAGCACTTCCTGTCCCTCAGGCAAAGACTGTTCCGATTATAGCCATGACCGCCAACGTATTTCGTGAAGATATTGAAAAGTGTCTGGAGGCCGGTATGAACGATCATATCGGAAAACCCTTGGACTTCGACGAAGTCCACAAACAGCTCAGACGGTACCTTTTTCACCACAAGCCTTTGGGGGGAGAGCGAAAAGGGGAGAGGCGGCAGATTGAGGAGCGAAGAAAAACACCGGACCGAAGGCAGCCGGCTAACAAAGATAAAGCGTCAGATCGAAGGCAGCTGCCCGAAAGGAGGAAAAGCGACCGAAGAAGCCGCGAGGCTAAATAAAAATGTGTAACTAATTGTTGAAAAGTATGAATATAAATGGTAACATGAAAGCGATAACAATCTTTAAATCCACACTTTGTTGACGGAGGTGTATTTGTTTTGAGAATAAGGAGTTTAGGACTGAAAGTATCGCTCATTGTTGCGTTGATGATTGCAGTAATCATCGTCATAATAATCTACATAGTTTCGACCCAAAGCCTTACCCTGATAACCTCTCTTACAGCCAAGGAGGCAAAAAGCGCAAACACTGCGTTTGTCAGAGAGATGGAGAGTCTTCAGGAAACCGCACTAACGCGCGCGAGGATCATCGCTTACTCAAATGACGTCATCAACGCGATACTCTCAGGAGACGAGCCTGAGCTAAAAGCAGCGCTCATAAGTTACGGCGATGGCGTGGACACTGTCATGGTGACCGATGCCAACGGTGATGTGCTATCCAGAAAGCACAGCGACTCAAAGGGCGACAATGTAATGAATCAAGCCGTCGTTTCGACGCCGCTGAGTACAGGGATCGGCGTTAAAACCTTAGCGAAGGGAGCAACGGTCGGGATGGCAACGCGCGGTAGCGCCGTCATAAAGGATTACGATGGAAACGTCATCGGAGTTGTTGTGTGCGGGCACGATCTGACAAATCCCAGATACGTAGATAGTGTAAAAGAGAATACCGGCAGCGAGGCGACGATTTTTGACGGGGATACGCGAATTATGACTACGATGACAGATGATAAGGGCGACCGGGTCATAGGCACACAGGCCAACGATTACGTGATAGAAACTGTAATAAACCAGAAGCAAGACTATTCGCTGCAGATTATGCTGTTCGGAAAACAATACTATGCGCATTACTCGCCGATCATCGTCGACGGCGAAGTCATCGGGATGCTGTACAACGGCGTATGCATCGACGATGCGTTAAGCGGCCAAAAGGCAATGATGAACATGGTAATGGTTGTGGGCATCATATGCGGCACCATGTGCATTTTGCTGATATTTATTTTCAACGCTCTCGCCGTGAGCAGGCCGCTGAAAAAAATAGGCGCCTTTGCGAGGAAGATCAGATCCGGTGAACTCGGTATAACGACGGCTACAGAGGCCACGATAAACGTGCGTTCACACGACGAGGTCGGCGCAATGGCGAGGGAATTGGAAGGGTCTTTTGAGCAGTTGCAGGGATATGTGGGGGAAATCAAAGAGCGGATGCAAGGGTTGACCAACGGCGATCTGGTGACTGAAAGCAGATATGATTTTCAGGGCGATTTCGTGTTGATAAAAGATTCGATCAACAGCATTACGCGCGATTTTAACCAGATAATAACGGAGGTAAAAAGCTCCTCGGCGCAGGTATCCATGGGGGCGAAGCAAGTCGCGGACGGCTCTCAAAATCTTGCACAGGGCTCCACAGAGCAGGCGGCGACCATCGAAGAGCTTTCTGCTTCCATAGGCGAAATAGCTGAGAAGACAAAGACAAACGCGCAAATGGCGGGTAAAGCGGCAAGACTTGCCGATTCAATCAGGGAGAATGCGGAAAAAGGCAGCAACCAGATGGACGAAATGATAAGCGCGGTTAAGGAGATTAACCAGTCTAGTCAGGATATAAGCAAGGTTATCAAAGTGATTGACGACATAGCTTTTCAGACGAATATCCTTGCGCTTAACGCGGCCGTGGAAGCAGCCAGAGCCGGTCAGCATGGAAAAGGATTCGCCGTCGTCGCCGAAGAGGTGCGAAATTTAGCGTCCAAGAGCGCGGAAGCAGCTAAGGATACGGCAGGCCTTATTGAAAATTCAATGGAAAAAGCGGAGCTGGGCTCCCGAATAGCGGGGGAAACCGCCGTTAGCTTATCTGAGATCGTTACCGGTATAAATGAAAGTGCGGCGCTCTTCAACGAAATAGCACAGTCGTCGGAAGAGCAGTCGCGAAGTATTGGAGACGTCAACACCGGTATCGGGCATGTCGAGCAGGTCGTTCAGCAGAACAGCGCTACGGCGGAGGAAAGCGCCGCGGCGTCGGAGGAAATGCACGGGCAAGCTGATATCCTGCAAAACCTCATAACTCATTTTAAGTTGAGATAATGATTTACGTTTCGTACGGCAAAGAAATTATAAAGAACACTCATGATTTGCTGGCGGCGTCAGATATCAGCTCGTATCTCGCCGCCGGTTGCTCCGTGTCAATAAAGCCTAATTTAGTGGTGTCGCGCCCTGCAAAAGAGGGCGCGACGACTCATCCTGAGGTGGTCGAGGGGATAATCATATTCCTAAAGGATTTCGGCGTAAGAGAGATAAAGATAATCGAAAGCTCATGGGTAGGTGACAGCACGAAGCGCGCTTTTAAAGCTTGTGGGTATGAGAAGTTGTCCGAAAAATATGACGTCCCTCTCATCGATCTTAAGGCGGATAGCTGCACGGTGCTGAGCTACGGCAAATACAGCATGGAGATATGCGACGAGGCTCTTAAGACGGATTTTCTGATAAATGTTCCCGTGCTGAAAGCCCACGGCAAGGTCGGATTGACGTGTTGTTTAAAGAATCTTAAGGGTTGTATATCCGACCGCGAAAAGAGAAATTTTCATACCCTTGGGATTCACAAGCCCATCGCGGCGCTGAACGCGTTGCTTGCGACAGGATACTGCGTGATCGACGGCATTTGCGGGGACCTGTCGTTTGAGGAGGGCGGACATCCCGTCACCGCAAACAGGCTGATCGCTGGGCGAAATCCGTTGCTGCTCGATTCATATTGCGCGGAGCTTATCGGATACCGGCCGGACGAAATTGAATATCTGTCATACAGCAAGGAAATAGGCCTGGGGGATTATTATTCACAAGACACGAAGATAGTGGAATTGAATAAAGAAAACAAACCGATCCGGGAGACTAAGGGCACGCGGGCAGCCGACAAGCATAAACACCTCATCGTAGAGGACTCGGCCTGCTCGGCCTGCTATTCCGCCTTGATATTCGCCCTGCACAGGCTTGACGGGAAGACCGGGGCGTCCGGCAAGCTTCACATCGGACAGGGATTCAAAGAAAAAAGCGGCAGCGGCGTGGGTATAGGCAACTGCGCGCGGGGATTCACGAGATGTGTGACAGGCTGTCCGCCAAAGGCAGCAGACATCATAGATGCGCTGAAGTAATCGCGCCCAAAAGCGTCATGTGGCGTGGATTTTCAGCTTGGGCAGTTTCGCGGGGTCGAAAGAACCCGCGGCCGAATCGATGTTTATCTGCTTCGTTTCGGCTAACTCTTTCCTCAGTATTGAGATCTCTTTCGGCGCGCTGATAGCGATTTTAGCTTTGTCGCCGCTTATTTCCAAGAGCGTTATCTCGATATCGTCGCCCACTAAGAAGCTCTGTTTTTCTTTTCTGCTTAAAATCAGCATAGTCAGGCCTCCTTCGCTAGTTCGCAGTCCACGGGGTGACGCATCGAGTAAAGCGTATCTTCCATGATCACTTGCCTGCCCAGCATCTTATCCGGGTTGATCACGACGGGGCATCTCAGGTTTATCGTAGAATCCTTCCAGTTGTCATGGATCACCGAAATTGCATAGTAAGCTAGAGGCGTGCTGTCGCCGGCCTGCAAGGCTGCCATGTCCTCCTTGCCTATGCTCGGAGAGTATTTTTCAACGACGTAAGTGGGGTTTGTCAGAACAAGGGCCAAATCGGGATCGTCGACCGATTGCAGACAAAGCAAGCTGTCGGAATCCTCATAAAACTGAATGATGACGTAGTTGAACTGATTTTCAAACCCGGGCAGCGGCTCGGGGAAATAAATCTTCTCTTCCTCAGTCACTTCTATTTCGCCGAAATATTTTGTTTGTATTATCATATTTGAATGTCCTTTATTTCGATTTTGATCAAGCGTGTACATCTACATAATTGGGGTTCGCGCTCGGCGGAACATAGATCGGGTCGCCTATGTATTCGATCACGACGCGCGGATGCTCTTCTATTATGACCTCGATGTTTCCGGGAGTGAATTGAAAGTCGTTCTTGTTTGTCTTCCAATCGAAATTCAGCTTATCCATCTCATATTCGATCTTGAGTTCGCCCGGCATCCATTCCATGTTGATGGGCTGGTCGGGGACATACTTTATATTGAAGTCGTACTGAAGCGGCGCATTGAAGCGCTCCGCGGCAAGCTGTGGTATTATGTCCTGATCCAGATGTATATTCACCATCATATTCCCCTCTTTCGCATATGTTGCAGTAGCAATCAGAGCAGCTTCTTTCCCGCGGTTTGAGGCATCCTCGATGCTTCTTGCGGGCGTCTTGGCGACCGAATTTTTCGCCTCAAAAGAATCGATGTTCAATTTTATCGGCCTGCTCTTGATAGATAAACCTTTCTTGTCCCTGCTGATTTCAACCTCCGCCTTGGCATTCCTCCGTTCGATCTGCGCAGGATTCACCTTGTACTGAATCGAAATCGGAATAGAGCGGATTTCCAATAAGGGTTTCATTTTCTTGCCCTCCTCGCAAAAAACTGATTAGAGAACCTGTTATCTCATAAAATCTATGAAGGAAGGAGTCAGAATCTTTGTTCCCATTTCAAGCGCTGCACGGTAGATATAGTCGGCCATTTTAAGATTCATGATAGCCTCTTCCATGTCCATAAATTCAACGTTCAATATCTTATTGTTCAGATTATCGTTGTTTACTTCCAGCACGCCTCGCTGCTTTTCAAGGAAATTGTAGTCGGCGCCGACTTTCGTGACCTGCGCCAATATGTTCATGCGCTGCTCCGTGAGCTTCTCCCAGAGATGGGTCGTCTGATCGTAATCGAGAGGTTCCTTCTCCAGCTCATCCGCTATCATCCCGAGGTTAAGTATGAAGTTGTCCTCGGGCAGCGGCTTGCCGCTCTTATCCAGGCCGACAAGTCCGGGCATGCGCTTGCCGGTTTCGTCGATGTGAAAGCTGACGAGATTGATACCCGGTATCGACGTATTAAAAGCGCTGCTGTCTCTGACTACGGGAATTCCTTCCTTGATGTCGACAGTCAGTCCGAAGCCCATGTCGATGTATATCTTCTCGTTCGAGTATTTTTCAAGCATATCACGCTCGACAGGGTTGCTTGTGGTGATATCGATCCCCCTGAAAGTCAGGGTCTGAGTTCCGTCGTCATTTCTTATCAGTTCGAAAGGCAATTTTTGAATGCTGCTTCCGCCGAACACGAACTTGTCGTCGAATCTGGCGTTGAGGGCGTCGATAGCCGTTTCCTGCATCTTACGGAGCTCGTTCGCGAATATCTGCCTGTCTTCAAGAGCCCAGACGCCGTTTCTGCCTTCCGTCATGGTCTTGTGGGCGTTTTCCGCCATCTTCGATATGACCATCATGCTGGCGTCGATGCTGTCCATCGTATCCAAAACATCCTTAACGTTGTTAAGGTAATCGTTGTTCTGCTGGAAATTTTTACGCAACTGATAGGCCCTCGCGGTGGCGGCGGGATCTTCGGATGACGACAGGAATTTTCGTCCGTGCGTAATAGTCTGCTGCGTCGCGTGGTCGAGGTTCGCGAACACCCTCCCAAGTCTGCTGGTGTATGAGTTCATAACCATGCTCTGTGTGATTCTCATAATAAAAGACTCCCTTCTTTTATCTATCTACTGTTTATCTGCCAACTATGCCTAAACGGTTGATAAGAACGTCTAAGGCTTCGTCGAGGGTCGTCATGACTCTCGCGTTGGCGGCGTATGATTTTTGGAACCTGAGAAGGTTTACGCCTTCCTCGTCCATCGAAACCGAAGACAGCGAATTCCGCATATCCTCTACGCCCCATATAACATGCGTGTTTGCGTTTAAGGCTACAGTTTTGGATTTCACATCCTGCGCGGCTATGAGGCCGATGTTTTTGAACATATCCTCAAAGGAACCGGTGTAAAGCCGCTGGGCCCCGCTTATGTCGTTGCCGGGGAAGCCCTCGATCCCCGCTGTCGTAAACTTGTGCTTGTCGTCAAGCAGCGAGATTATATAAAGCAGATTGCTCGTATCGCCGGTAAAATCGCCGGGTAAGTTTATGCTCTTGGACGTGGTCAGGTTGTATGTGCCGTTCTTCCAATCCGGTGCGATCTGAATGTTGTTCGCAGTCATAGGAAAATCGGGATCGATCGGCGTAAACATCGGACGGTCGTAGTACATGGCCGGCGGCGGATTTATTCCGTCCCAATTCTTATCGGGATATTTGATTTTTAACGAGTCGTCCATACCATTCAATGCGGCAAAGTAAGCCGTTTGGTCGAGAAACGTATACTCGTTAGGAGTGCCGGTTACCACAGTATAATCGGTGCCAGCAGCTAAACCACTGTCACTGACGAGCCAATCTTCCCAGACGGTATCGGCTACCGCCACTGTCCAACTGGGTGCGTCTTGCTGTGGCCAGGCCCAGGCCGCCTTTATAGTGCTATTCAAGGTCGGGTCATTTTCCAGCGCCGTCATATATGCGGCATAATCGGCGATGTTAAACTCGCCGGGTGTGATTTCCGTGTAAGCGACGCCGCTGGTTGTTAGCCAGGCGAGCCATGCGGGATCCACTTCGGGCCCGCTTCCGAGGTCTACCATGGGCCCTTCCCAATCGTCAACTTTGACCTTGGGCCACGCCATCCAGGACGTGGGGGGTACTAAGGGCGCGTCGAGATACGAATTCGCTTCGTTCATCATTTTGGCGAAATCCTCTACGATCCTGTTCAAAACGATCTCGTAATACCCGATCCCGTTCAATGTGTTGGGAGGAACGTCAAACGCGCCTTTGGAGTTGAGCATTTCCAGAGCGCCCTTTAAGGCGCCTGCCTCAAACATAAGCCCTTCCGAAATTGTGGCGGCACGTTCGTCGTTGAGCGCAGGATCGTCCGACTCATAAAAGAGCTGCATCCCATTACTGTCAATCATTGTATTCCCGTCCTTATCGAGAACAGGCACGCCCGGGCCGAAATAAAGGTTTATCCCGGGAAGAGGGTTTTCGGGGTCGCCCGCCGCAAAAGCCAGCTCTCCGTTTAGCGCGGGGTTGATGTTTTCGAGGAAAAGCTGCCGCTTGAGGCCGCCGATCTCGACGTACAGGAGCGTGCCGGGAGGATCTTCTGCCGGCACAGACGGTCCGTAGTAAAACTGCTGTCCGCCCTTGTCTGTAACGGGATTGCCGTTCAGGTCAAATTCCTTGAAAATCCTCACCTCGCCGGAAGAATCTTTATGAACGCCGAGTGTAACATTTCTGTGGCCGTCGACGAGGGTATATTCCTCACGCGTATCGAATGTCTGATTTGACTTGTCGCCGACAAACGTTACGGTGCATACCTCGACTCCCATCTTTGCGAGTATGGGGTCGGGGTCCTTCTCATATTTCACTTCTATCTTCATGAAAGCGGAAAGCTGGTCTAAGAGCATGTTCCGCTGGTCTCTCAGTTCGAGGGCGGGGTTTCCGTGTATTTCGCATTCCCGTATGTTCTTGTTGAGCACCGCAAGGTTTTTCAGGATGCTGTTTACTTCGGACACGTGGCCTCCTTTTAAGCCACCGTCTACAGAGGGTCCGCTCAGCAGAAATTCATGGTAGTCGCGCACGTCCGCGATCTGCCTCGAATACTGGCTGAACATCTTGATTATCGACTCGGCGGCAGCCCAAACGGTCGTATCGATCATGACCTGTCCGGTCTGGGTCGAATATACGTGAAGCTGCGAGCGGAAGTCTTCAAAGGCTTTGTTCAGGGCTTCAAACTGCACCTCGTCGAATATTGTGGCTATATCCCTGAGCGCTGAAAGATGCGAATCGAGTTCTCCTATGTTGGAAGCTTCCCTTCGGAAACGGGCGTCTAAAAACGGGTCGCGAATCTGCGCGACGCGAGTCACGTTTACACCTTGGCCTATGGCGATGTTGTTAAAAGGCGCGTACCTGTCCGTATAGCTGGACGAAGGAAAGCTCACCAAATCAAGGCGCTGTCTCGTAAATCCCGGAGTACTCGCGTTTGATATGTTATTGCCCGTCAGATCCAAGGCCTTCTGTGATTTCATCAGGCCGCTGAAAGCGATATTAAAACCGTAAAAAGTGGAACGCAGCATAATTCGTTTTCCTTTCCGTATCAGACTTTGGTCGGCTTGAAGCGCTTTGGAGGTTCTTTCGGCTCCTTTTCGCCGCTCTTGTTGTAAACGGCGGCGGGGTCATCCAACTTGTTGAGCAGGGCTGTGATGCTGTTCAGATGAAGATCGATGAACCTCTTGGTAGTAGTTATCACCGTTTTGAGTTCGGATGATTTTGCCGAAAGCTCTTCAAACATGGAAGTCAGGGTTTCTTTTTCGGCGCCTTCAAATTTATCTATCACTTGACGGAAAGTCAGTCCCGGCGCGCCGATCTGCTCCTGGACTTTCTCCCTTTTGAAATCAAGGTTTCTCATCTGCAAGAGAAACGCCTGCTCGTCGTTCATGTACTGATCGAGTAGCGTCACATCGTTTTCGGATATGGCGTCGATCTTCTTGTTCTCGAGCTTGATCAACTCATCGAAAAGGGCCGACGTCTCATTTATGACCTTGCAGAACAGGTCGTAACCACCCGCTTTATTGCTCATGGCTTGTCTCCGAACTGTCCAGCATTATTTTCTTTGTGATATCGGGCACGTTTATATCGTACTCGTTTAAGGCTATCTGCTGTTTGAGATCTTCCAGCTTATAGTCAGGCGCGCCGGCCTGTATCTCTGATAAAATGCTTTTCTTGAGCTGAGATACGAACTGCTCGTCGGGAATGCCGGTTTTCTCCGCCGTCCCGATGGTTATCTTATCAAAGTCGGAAGATTTGGAAACAGTGTCGGAGGCAGATTTCGGTTCTTCCGGTTTCTGCTTTTTGACGATATTCCTATTGTTTATCAGGTTTTCAGGAACTATTTTCATATCCATCCCCCACTTGAATGTTTCATACAATACTTGTCGCTATATATATCGACAGTTGACGAAATCTTTTAAGCAATTTCTGAGAAAAAAATTAAATCATTCGCTCCACGCGATCTGTACCTTATCGCCGTCGAATACAGGGTCTGTATACGAAGCCGGGTTATCGTTGATCGACAGTATAAGATCACCCTTCGCTTTCTTCATGTCGATGTCTACAAAGTTGAGCATATCAACGAACAGCGGGGATTCTCCCTCGTCTGTCTGGATATCCATCCACCTGTCGTTGACGCAGACGCTGATACAGTTTTTCTTCTTTTCCGGTTCCGGCTTTTTGGGGTGCTCTTTCAACTCGATGTATTCAAAAGTATCAGAGGCGTCGTCGCCTTCAGCCGTTTCGGATACGGTCACGCTGTCGTTGCTTTTGATGAGATAGTTTCTTCTGGCCTTTTTGCCGCCCACGAGGATTGAAAAAGATTTTTCATCTTCCAAATTTTTGTATATGTCCGCGACGGAAAGCTTTGGCGGCGCGCCGTGCTTGGCGAAAAACACGGTTATTTCATCGCCTTGCCTGATCGCGGTATCGATGGTCGCGGGCTTCTTGTTTACATACAATTCGCCCGGTATAGGAGGAGCGCCGCGAACGGTTTTTTTCTCTTCGTTGAGATAATAGACGAGAGGCGCGGCCGTCCTGCCTATAAGATTTGACGCTTTGACGCCGGCCAGAAGCAGGGCGTCGAGCACTTTGGTATGCTCGGTGTCGGGAAGCGTTATCTTCTCCCCGTTGACGGTCACTGAGAAGAGGTCTTGTATATGTGTCAGCCTCGATGTGGCGGCTATGCCCAGAGGCGTTACGTATTCGGGCGTCAGAAGTTCGTCGGTATGAAGGGCGATACTCCTGTAAGGATGCTTCCCGCCGATAGTGACCCGCTCGGGCGGGATATTGAGCTTGCCCGCTATCTTCAAGCAGAGGCCGGGGACCTGACTGCCGCCGCCCACGAGAAAGAGGGCGGTGGGAGGCCCGTCGTTGATCTTCACTATGCTTTTCGCAATAGCTTCGCAAAGCTCTTCGAGAACGGAATCAATGGCGCCGAATACGGCTCCCTTTGAGCATGTGTGGCTGAGGCCGAGGATATCCGTAAACGTTATCTCATTGCTGTCTTCCGACAATTTGAATTTGATCTCCTCACCGGTGTTGAAATCCACGAGGTAATGTTTCATGAGGCGTTCCGTTACCTCGTCTCCCGCTATGGTGACCATGTCATACGCTACTATACTTCCGTTTTTCGATATGCCTATGTCGGAAGTGCCCGCACCTATATCAGCTATGGCGATATTGAGCAGCCGAACGTCAGGCGGGACTACAGCGTTTATCGCTGCGATAGGTTCCAAGGTCAGGCTTTCAACGGTCAGCCCGCAGACAGCGGTGACTGAATATAGGCTTCGTATCACGCTGAAAGGAAGAAAAGCGGCGATTATTTCGATCACGATGTGACTGCCCCTGTGGGTCAGTGGGTTGCTGAGAGGGTATCCGTCGAGCCGGTAACTTACAACGTCGTAACCTACGCATGAGTAGGCGTTCGTCTTGTCCTCACCGGGGGCGAAGCTGTCAAGAGCGGCGCTAACAGCGCTGTACTCGACCGAGCGCAGCACTTCGCCTGTTATCGTTTCATCTTCGTTGAGGTTTTGCTCGTATGTGGAACGCATCGTCATCAGTGAGCGTCCGGCTGCGGCGATGGAAACCTTCGCCAAAGAAATGTCGTTTCGTTTTTCAAGGGTCTTCTTTATTTCGGCGGCGGTCTTCGCCACAAGGTTGATATCCTCTATCTGGCCGTCGCGCATCGCGCGCGCCTTGTGAAGCCGCTGCTCATAGTCAAATACCGAAAACGAATCGTCGGTAACGGTTCCGACGATCCCGACAACAGACCGCGTGCCGATATCAAGGGCGAAAATGACGTCATTTGTGTTTTCTTTTGTCTTTTGCTTCATTTTGCGCCTCCGTTATTATCAGAGTTGGTTCAGATATAATTTCAGAGTGGAAGCGATATTCCCGCAGGACGTCTGTTTTGCGACGGCGCCGATGTTATACGCGACCATGGGCATTCCGTACACGACGCAGCTTTCCTCGTCCTGTCCGATGGTGTATGCGCCGGACTTCCTCATTGCAAGCAGCCCATCCGCCCCGTCCTTTCCCATTCCGGTCATTATTATGCCGACGGAGTTTTTTCCGGCAGCCGTTGCGACAGAGTGAAACAGCACGTCCACAGACGGACAGTGGCCGCTCACTTTTTCGCCGTGGTAACATTTCACACTGTAATTTGTCCCGATGCGCACGAGCTGCATCTGCATGTCGCCAGGCGCTATGAGAGCCACTCCCTGCTCGACACGGTCGCCGTCCTTTGCTTCCCTGACCTCCATCTGGCATATGGAATTGAGGCGGTCTGCGTACATCTTGGTAAAACCCGGGGGCATGTGCTGCACGATGACGATGCCCGGGATATTTTTGGGGAGTTCCTTTAAGACCACAAGTGTCGCTTCAGTGCCTCCCGTGGACGCGCCGATTGCTATGATCTGCTTTGAAGAAAGCAGGCTGCTCATGGACAAGCGCGCTATGGCTGTCGCCGCCGCCGGGGCGGCCGGCCTTGCGGTGGGCTTGTGAAGGTGAGCATTTTTTGCGATCTCTATCTTTGACGTCAGCTCTCTTACGAACTTGGCGCCGGCTTCAGGGACGTTAACGTCCGGTTTTTTTACAAAATCGACGGCGCCCGCAGAAAGCGCTTCAAAAACATTCATGTTGACGGCGCTGACAAGCACGACCGGGACGGGATAATTGCTCATAAGGTGCGTCAACAGCTCGATTCCGGACATGCCCGGCATTTCCACATCAAGCGTCACCACGTCAGGTTTCAGCTGCGGAATGACTCGCTTGGCCTCAAGCGCGTTAATCGCGTGTCCGATGACTTCGATGTTTTTCGTTCCCGAGAGGTTGTCCGTCAGGAATTTCCTGAAAAAAATGGAATCATCCACTATCAGTACACGTATCGTATTCATTTTTATCCCCCTATGTCTTGCGGTATGTGGCCGGCATCAAGTATGTAAAAGGCGACGTCGCCTTGTTCAATGTCTCCGAGTGTCCGATCAGCAGATAGCCGCCCGGATTCATGACGTCGTATAAGCGCCTGACCAGAGCGTCTTTCGTCTGCTGGTCGAAATAGATCATCACGTTGCGGCAAAAGATGACGTCAAATTTCATTTTGAATTTTATGGGATCCATCAGGTTGAAGTGGGCAAAAACCACCTCTTTGCGCAACGATTCCACGATCTGGTAGGCGTCGTCGCTGAGCCTGACGAAATAGCGGGCCAACTGGGCGGGCGGCAACTGTTCCAGCCGGTCGGGGGT
>Ga0123353_10009423_pt1 | contig 13481 bp, 10 predicted proteins | sample TergutLab28metaG_3_FD_92763 | JGI IMG/M metagenome (GOLD analysis project Ga0123353, IMG submission 92763) | Labiotermes labralis P3 segment gut microbial communities from Petit-Saut dam, French Guiana - Lab288 P3 | ecosystem: Host-associated > Arthropoda: Insects > Digestive system > Gut ... | reverse complement strand
TTTCCGCCGTGTATCAATAAAGCGCTTTCCAATGTCAGAGAAGGGATCAATCTGGCTCATTCCATGCGTTTTGCCATGGTTTCGTTTTTGTCAAATATTGGTATGTCCGCCGATGATATTGTCAATGTGTTCAATGTGTCCCCCGACTTCAGCGAAGAAAAAACCCGCTATCAAGTCGAGCACATTGCCGGCAATCAGTACAAAACCCCCTCTTGCGCAACAATGCAGACATACGGCAACTGTACCGGCCAAAACAATATGTGTTCAAAAATCCGTCACCCGCTCAGTTATTACAGCGCTTTGAAATTCATCGCCGCCGAACGAAAAGAAGAAGAAGAGAAGTTTGGAAAAGATGAAGTCAAAACAGACCGGCAAACACAGAATCCGTAAAAATCCTTTCCTTCAAACCGTTTTCTTCAAACCGTTTTTTCAAACCGTTTTTTCAAACCGTTTTTTCAAACCGTTTTTTCAAACCGTTTTTTTCAAACCGTTTTTTTCAAACATTTCTTTAAATTATTTCCTTCAAACCGTTTTCTTTATTTCCTTTTATTCACCCTGCATTTCTCAACGAAATCCGCAGTGGGGAAAGAACCCGGGTGCATCTGCATATATCCGGCCAAAACATTGTATTCATGTAAACCGTCTTTTTTATCTTTAATGCCTTTGCCGCGGAGCATTTCGTATGCAAACTCGGCATCTTTTGCGGGTTCTGTCAGAGAATAGTGGAATTCGTGCGCGCGGATATTTTTGCCGCCGAATTTTGAGGACAGCGGTTTAGCTTCCGCGTAACCGAGACCTTGGAGTTTATCGGTGATTCTTGACGCGGCGGGAAGAACGCCGGCCATTTTGAAAACACCGTCTTTTGTTTCATAAGATTCGCAAAGGTAAGACAGGCCGGCGCCTTCGCCGAGCATCGGAACCCCGTCGGCGGCCAAATCCTTCAAATTTCGAGTCGCGGGGGACTCGGAAAGCTCTTTGATGTGGAATTCGGGATAACCGCCGGCAAAATAATAACCGTCGGCTTCGGGTAGTTTTCCTTCTGCCGGGCTGAAAAATTCCAATTCCGCGCCGGCCAGGCGTAAAGCATCAAACATAGCCGGATAGTGGAAACAAAATGAAGTATCTCGCGCAACACCTATTTTGACATCAACATCGCGCGGCTTGACTTCTGGCGGCTTTGGTCTTTCTTTTTCATACTCGGCCGCAATTTGAAGAATAAGGTCGATTTCCATATTTTCTTCAATAAAATCAGCCAATTGCGAATAATCGAGATTTTCTTCTTCGGGAAGGTGAAGACCCATGTATCTTTCGGGAACAGAAATGTCCGGATTTCTCGGAAGTGCGCCGACGATTGGAATTTTATCATCCAGAGCGCCTCTGATCAGTTCCAAATGACGGGGGCTTCCTATCTTATTGAGAATGACGCCGGCGACACGAACACCGGGATCAAACTCGGCATAACCTTTCAGCATCGCCGCCGTGCTTCTGGACATACCGTGGGTATTGATGACAAGAAAAACGGGAATATCCAAAGTTTTGGCAACGTGCGCGGCGCCTGCGATTTCTGTCGAGTCCATGCCGTCAAAGAGACCCATGACGCCTTCCACGATTGAAATGTCGGCGTCCCCGGACGCGGAGACGAATTGATTGACAGCGCCGTCTGTTCCCATCATGTAAGTATCCAGATTATAAGACGGCCGGCCGGAAATAACGGCATGGTAAGCGGGATCAATGTAATCGGGGCCCGTTTTAAAGCCCTGAACGGTTTGACCGCGTTTTTTAAGAGCCGCCATCAATCCCATCGAAACAGTTGTTTTACCGACACCGCTATTGGTTGCCGCAATCATAAATCCTTTTGTCATCATTTCACCGAAACTTTACAGAAATCTGTAAGAATAAAGAAATTTGGAATAAATAAGAATGAATTACACTCTCACAAAAAAGCTTATTGATTCGAACAAATAAGTATTTCACCCCAAAATTTCCCCTCAAGAAAATTTTGGCCGTTGATTTTGGCCGCTGAATTAAACCCGCCCGTTTGGGAAACTTAAAAATGAAGAGTCAGCAATCCTTTTTTTGATTTCAAAAGATATTCAGAGTGCAATTTAGAAATAAAAGCTAAAAAGAGAAGACAGCGCAAAATAGTTTAAAGAGAGAAGACAGCTCAAAAAAGTTTAAAGAGTTTAAAGAGAGAAGACAGCGTAAAAAAGTTTAAAAAGAGAAGACAGCGCAAAGTCTCTCTCCTCCTCAGCGGAAATTGTTCCTGCCGTGTTCTTTTAATGTGGATTATCATTAAAGAGGGCCGTTAAAGCAAAACCGCTCTGACCGGATCCAAAATCTCATTGAGATATTTGACGCAGGAAGCTTTCAAATCCATCGGATGAACTTTCTCTTCGGCAAAGGCAGTCTCCAATTCCCTGTAAGAGTTGTAAGTCACGTTGCCGCCGAATTTTTCGGGCTTCTCGATCGTGATGGCATTGCATCGCGGGAAAATGTGGTATTTGAACAATTCCAAAATCGGATTCTGCCCGATGTCGCCCTGCTTGCAGTAAGCTTTTTTGATCTTATTGGCAACATCTTCGGCGGTGTCATCCACGGAAATGAAATTGTCGTTGGATGAAGACATTTTGTTGCCGTCAAAGCCTGAAATGATTGGCGTGTGGATGCAGACCGGCGTCTTGAAACCGAGTTCTTTCAAGTTCTCGCGGGCCAGCATATGAATTTTGCGCTGGTCGGTGCCGCCGACCGCAATATCGACACCCAAAAGCGCAATGTCGATCGCCTGCATGATCGGGTAGATGAGCTGAGAAACCATCGGGTTGTCCATGGCACGGCCGACTTCGTCCATACTGCGGGTGGCACGGCTGAGCGTCACGGTTTTGGCCATTTTCAGGACATGGAGCATATATTCCTGACCCAGCTGATAGTTCGAACCCAAAACGAATTTGGTGTTTTCCTCACTCAAACCAAGCGCAATAAAGCATCTTTTGTTATAATCCGCGATTTTATGGATTTCCTCAAATGTTCCTTTCTTATTGAGATAAGCGTGGACATCCGCGAGTAAAACAATTACTTCACAGCCGGCTTTTTGGCAGTCCAACAATTTGTTGACCGTCAAAACGTGTCCCATGTGAATCCGCCCGCTGGGCTCATAACCGACATAGACCTTCGGAGCGGGATTGCTCTTGAACAGTTCAGCCAGTTCCTCATCCGTGACGATTTCTTCCACGTTGTTTTTAATATGTTCGATCTTCTCTTCGGGGGTCATCCAAAAACTCCTCAAATAAATAGTCCTTAATACGCGCTTTTTAGAGCGGCCAATGAAATAATAATATCAAATCGGCACTTATGAGAGTTCTACAGATATAAATAATTCTCTTTTTTGCGGAATGTCCTTTTTTCGAAGATAAAAAAGAAATCAAAGAAGAACAAAAACCGCCAAAAAGTAAAGAGAAATGAAGAAGAAATAAAAAAATAAAAACCGTCAAAAAAGAAGAAATAAGAAAAATAAAGAAAAATAAAGAAAAAAAGAAATTAAAGAAATAAAGAAGAAATAGCCGGCATCAGTCGTCGGCTTTTTGGAAGCGGCGGATCACGTCGCGGATTAAAACAATGTCTGCCGCTGTAACGACCCAGCGGTAAGGAATAACGATGCCGTCGCCGGCAATGTCGAACACATCGGTATTGACGTGGTTCGCGATTAATCCGGAAACGGATTGGCTTTCGACATCAATGATAACATCAATGACTTTACCGACATAAATACCGTTCACGGTGTAAATGTCAAGTCCAAAAAGTGAAGTCAGTTCGGTACGCATATTTTCTCGCCTTGAATAAATGTGTGAAATTTATTGTGAATGAAAATGTGATTTAATGAATTAAAGTATATATGGGAATGGAATATAAATTATTTGTCCATTTTTATGCCTTTTGCGGTCAGCGAAATATTTTATCCCCTTTGAACGCGTTGACGCGGTTTTAATAACGCTTAATCCCCGATTTTAAACAAAACGGTTGTAAACATCGGGCCGCGGACATCTATTTTCTTTTTGTTGCCGGTCATATAGCGCTGGCCGTGGGCGGTCAGTCTCATATTGACTTCCGACAGCATTTTAATCATATGGGCGCGGGATTCATACTCCGATGCGCCGGACAAAACGGCGTCCTCCGCTTCGGCGGCAGCGGCGGCGGCAAAAGCGGCGGCAAATGTGAATCCGGTTCTCGCGGAATGATTCTCAAGCGCCTTTTTCCATTTTTTGTCATCGGGAACGCCCAAAATGTCGCCGTTAAAAGCCAAAACTTCGTTAAACGCTGCCGGCCCCGCCAACGTTGTGTCGGATTCCGGCTCGGCAACACTGACCGTCACAGTTTTTCCGCAAAGCTCGCCTTTCCAAATCTCAAAACAGCACGGTCCGGGCTCTTTGGCATATTTCTTAAAACCTTCGGCAATCGCGCCCGCAACAGCGCGTCCCGCGTCCGTCTGCGGCGCCCGAATCAGCTGAATCTGGCGCGCCAGTTCCGAATCTTCCATTTCCCATTCGCCGTACTGTGAAAACTGCGGGTAGGTCATGGAACGCATATCTTTGGCATCGTAAAGAATCATGGCCAGACGCTCAACGCCGAGACCGAGATTCATGACCGGCATCGAAATGTTGTATTCGGAAAGCGCCGGCGCGGCATAAATGCCGAATGTCGCAACTTCGATCCAACCGTCACTGTATTTTGTATCCGAGCCGTCCAGCTTTGGGTGGTAAGCGTAAACTTCGATCTGTGTGTCGGGCGCGTAGTATTTGCTGCGCTTGTCATCGGGACGGAACATGAATTTTTCAAAACCGAATTGGGACAGCAGTCCTTCGGCCACCATCCTGCCGTGGTCAATGGTCACGTTTTCATCCATAATGACACAGGAAGCCGAATAATAGGTCATTAAGCGGGAGGCATCTTCTTGCTGTTCGCGGCGGAAACAGCGGTCAATGGAGAAAAGCGAAAACGGCGGCTCATTCCGTTCGAGAAGTTCGGAAAGCGTGATAAACCAGCCGCTGGTCATATGGCTGCGTAGCGTTTTGGTTGTTCCTTCGGGTTTGAGTTCTTTGAATTCGGGAAAAACTTTATCGATGAGCTCTGTCACATAAACGTCGGTCACGCCAAGCTGTTTCGCAAGTTCCGAAACGAGGTCGTCGCCTTCAATGGTTCCTTTTTTGTAAGCGTGAAGCACTTTTCGGATGATTTCAATGCCGTCGTCTTCAATGCCCGCAATAATCTCTTTGATTTTTCGAATGCGTTCGTCGGAAATGCCGACGTTGGGGCGCGGAAGACCCGCTAAATAGAAACAGCGGTCCAATACGGCCGGCGCTTCATCGCCGAACTGCTTGTAGATATCCCGTTCTTCAACGATGAGCGGATTCATGTACTCGGCAAAACCCATGCGCATATACGCTTCCCTCAGTTTCTGAATGGTTTCATAAACGGGATGAGGTTTTCCGAATGCCGGCTTCATACGCGGATAGCTTTCCTCAAGCGTTGTTTTTTTGATGTAACGGCCGGATTCCGACCAAGTTTTTTCAAAATTTTCGTTTTTTTCCCGACGGACCTGTTCCGAATCAAATCTCATAAAAATGCCTCAAATTTATGCCATATCGATGAATTGTAATTGATAAGTATTGATAAATAAGTAATTGATAAATTGTCTGATAAATTGTCTGACAAACTGTCCAATTCAATCTTTCGTGACTGTTCAATTCATTTCGAAATAATTAAACCTTTCATTCCTTAAAATCCCAAACTGAAAGAAACTTTCATTCCTTAAAATCCCAAACTGAAAGAAACGGCTGTTCCCGAGATGAGAACACCTGCCAAAAATCCGAAGATTGCGCCCGTGTTCAAAAAAGGCAAGCCCGCCTGCGGGTTTCCTTTGGAAACAACATACATCAAAGTGGCAAAGCCGAGAAATGTGCCGGCCATTGTGAAAAGGGCGGGCACGGAAATAAATCCGTCATGCGCCAGAAAATGGTTGGCCGAAATCACCAAAAGCGTCGGAATAACGGCATCGCCAAGCCCCATGAAAAGCGCGTCGGATTTCCTTTTGCGGATTTCCGTCTCACCGTCTGAAGCGCCTGTCCCTTCCACGGATCCGGCCTCTTCCGGAACGCTTCCGGCTCTTGCCTCCTCCGGTACGTTTTCGGCGGCCGCGCCTGCGGTTTCTTCTTCTTCGGCCGCGGTGGCATTGTCCTCTTCATCGGCTGAAAAATCATCTTCAATGTATGAGTAATTCCATTTTTTCGGAATCACAAAGAGAATCGGCAGTTTTAATTTCATCATTCCGCCGGCCAGCGTCAGCATATGCTTGGTTTTGTAAACGGAAATAAAATCGTAGATGAGAAGCGCGACCATCAAAACGATAATCGGCATATAGGAGAGAGAAACCCCGATAACGGCGCAGGCGCCGATTGAAATCAGAAGGCCGGCGGCGTCGATGACATACCATTCCGGATATTTGTACAGCAAAACAGTAAAAGCAACGGACCCGATAAGCGCGGCGGCCAATGTTAAGTATGTATAGCCGAACGCCTTATCGAAGATAGCGATAAAAACAAAGAAAAGCGTCATACAAATGGCGAAATAAATAACTCCCCGAATGATCAGCGTTTTGTTCTTTTTAATCATAAAAACCATGACGGCTGTAAATATCAGCAGAACAATGATATAATAAAAGGAATAGCCGACACTTTCGGGATTTTCAAGAGGTGGCTGGGAAGCAATATATTCCGTTGCTGACAGCCAAAGGGCGCCGGCCTGAACGATGAAAACAAAGGCGGCCATAATGAAATAAGGAATCAGGTTCTTCGCTTTTTTAGATAAAGAAACGGTTGCGTTATTGTTGCTCAAAAAAATACCCTCTTCTTATCTTCTTATAAACTATAAAGCTATAAAACGCACAAGTTATAAAACCTCATCCCGTCAGATTTCCGCCGCTTTAAAAACGAAATCGACCTGCATATTTTATTTGATAAAACCGGGTTAATATTTATATACTTTCGTAAACTGTTTTATATTATTATTTGATACGCTGACGAACATTTTTCACACAAGTCATTCGTTCAAAGGTGAATACAAATGGAAACAAAAGACATCATCGCTTTCATTCTCATAGAAGTCGCCGCCTTCGTGCTGGCTTTTGCATGGTTTCAAGACATCTATGACCCGTACGCATGGGTCATTACATTCTGCCTCCTTATCATTCTCGGCCTCCTCTTCTACATGATTACTTCCATCAACACGCGTTTGGCCGCAATGGAAGCAAGAATGGAAACGCGTGATAAAGCCATCCGCGTCAGCATTATGACTGTTGAGGCGGACTTGGAAAACAAATTGGACAAACTCAACAACAACATTGAAAAGGCCGTTTCCGAAATTAACAAGAAAAGGTTCATTTAATCTTTTCTTTCCTTTTTTCATTAAATTTTTCCTTTCCTTTTTCATTAAATCTTTTTTTCCTTTTTTTTCTTTTTTTGGTTTTTTTGATTTTGGCTTTTTTGGTTTTTTTTTCAAAAATCAAAAGGTATTTAGCTTTCTTTACTGTTTTTTCCCCATGGATTCTTTTAAACAAAACGCCGTCGTTTTCGATTGTGCCGGAACTTTGGTTGAAATGTACCGGGTGACAAAGGAGCTCAAAACCGGTAAAATCATTTTAGACGCCGACAACCTGAAACTGGTCACGGAATCACCCGGCCGCGGTTTGATTATTATGGATGTGCCGTTGTCTTTGGTACAAAACCAGCCGGAAGAACGCCTGCTGTCCGATTTTATGCGGCAGGAGAAAATCCCGTTCGGCGTGGCTTACGCGGCAAAAGGATTTGACGCGGGAGATATTTCCCGCATTTTAATGACCGATCAGACGGTGATGCGCCACTTTTTAGAAACAAACCGGGAAGCCGTTTCGTTTTTTGATGACATCATCTATGAGGTTTTCGGCTTTATCATCGATTCGAATGAAAATAAAATCACCCACGCGATGAGCACGGGCGGCAAACTCTTTGACAGCGCAAGAAGCGTTGCGGCCGCCGCGGCCGCCAACTGCGACCTGTTTATCGCCTCGGGAGACGATTACGGTAATTTGAACCGGGTCGCGGACAAGTTGAACATTCCGCAGGAGAACGTTATTGGTCTTTGCGATGATGTCAAAAAAGAAAAAATCGTCAGAGAACTTCAAAACCATTACCCGAAGGTCATAATGATCGGTGACGGCATCAATGACATACTGGCAATGAATGCCGCCGATTTCAGCATTTTAATCAGCCGGAGCAATTATCACACGCCGGATGAACTCAAGGACGCCGCCGATGAAATCGTGGACGAGCTCGGCGAATGTACGGAAATATTGAACGGGTATATTCTTGAATAAAAAGAAACAAAACAGCTTTTTCGAGCAAAGCCCGTTTTATCGGAAGAGTTTTAAATATTGAAAGGAAAGAAATGAGATTAAATAATAGAATTGCAGATTGAGAGAGATATCAAACGTATATGCTAAAAGCTTTGAGCGTCAAAATAAATGAAATTCTTCTGAATCTGTACCAAGCCCTTTCATATTGCAGCGGTGAAAAATATTTGCAAGATCTGAAAAGGAAAATCAGTAAAGGATGAATCCAAAACATTTGCAAACGCCAATCACTGATGAGTGACCGGAAAGGAGAGTGGAAAATTATGTCTGCTTTTATAGAAATCAAAAATTTGTCCGTCGATTTTGACGGTAAATATGTTCTTAAAAACGTCAATCTGACAGTCAAAGAAGGAGAGGTTATCGGAATTTTGGGGAAAAGCGGTTCCGGTAAAACTATTTTAATGCATGTTCTCAGAGGAACGGAGCACGTCGGCCACATGACCGGCGATGTCCTTTACAATGTCGCCCGCTGCGCAGCCTGCCACCACATTGAATTTCCGAGTCAGGTCGGCAAGAAATGCAGCTGTGAAGAAGGGGGCAAATATGAAGCTTATACTATCAATTTCATGACCACCGGTCTTTATGACGACGACCGGAAAGATGTGACGAAACGCATCTCCATCATGATTCAGAGAACATTCGCGCTGTACGGCGATGATACTGTTTTGACAAATATTTTAAACGCGTTGACCGAAGTCGGTTACAAAGGCTCCGACACAATCAAAAAAGCGGCGGACCTGCTGGAAGAAGTCAATGTTTCCCACCGTATGCTGCACATTGCCCGAGAGCTTTCGGGCGGCGAGAAGCAGCGTATCGTTCTGGCCCGCCAGTTGGTGAAAGAGCCGCTCCTGCTGCTGGCCGACGAGCCGACGGGAACGCTGGACCCGATGAACGCGGATTTGGTTCACAAAATCCTCATGAAATCCGTGGAAACACGCAATATGGCGATGATTATTACTTCTCACTGGCCCGAAGTTATTTTAGAACTCGCGCACAGAGCTGTTCTTCTGGACGAAGGCGAAGTGGTTGAAATCGGCGAGCCGAAGAAAATCGTTGCCAAATTCATGGAAGGCTATACCGGCATTGTCACCGAAAAACCGAAGGAATTCGGGGAGCCGATTATTCAGGTCAAAAACCTGACAAAGAAATTTGTTTCCGTTGACCGCGGCGTTGTCCGGGCAATCGATGATATTTCATTTGAAGTGAAAGAACGGGAGATTTTCGGCCTGATCGGGCGAAGCGGCGCCGGAAAAACAACGACTTCCAAGATTTTGATGGGCGTCGTTCCGCCAACGGGCGGCGAAGTGATGGTCCGCGTCGGCGACGAGTGGGTGGATATGAGTATCCCCGGCGTCGAAAACAAGGGCCGCGCAACGAAATATATGGGAATTCTGTATCAGGAATACAGCTTGTACCCGCACAGCACCGTGATTGAAAATTTAACAGGCTCCATCAGTTTGGACCTCCCGTATGAACTCGGCATTCGGAAAGCGATCCAAACGCTGAAAATCGCCGGTTTCACGGAAGAGAATGCCAAGAAGATTTTGGACAAACAGACAATTGAACTCAGCGAAGGTGAACGCCACCGCGTCGCAATGGCGCAGGTGCTGATGAAGGAGCCCAACATCGTGATTATGGATGAGCCGACGGGAACAATGGACCCCCTCACGCGCGCGTCCGTTACCAATTCTATTTTAAATGCCCGTGAAAAACTCGGCGAAACTTTCGTGATCGTGTCACATGACATGGATTTCGTGCATGAGGTTTGCGACCGCGTGGCTTTGATCGAAGGCGGCAAAATCATAGGAACGGGAGACCCGGATGAGATTGTTCCGCGTTTGATAAGCAGCCGTGCCGAAAGTTCGGAAACGCCGAAGAAAAAGACGTCTAAAAAGCCGGCAGCTTCAAAATCGGCAGCCGAAAAGAAACCGGCAGCTGAAAAGAAACCGACAGCCGAAAAGAAACCGGCAGCTGAAAAGAAATCGGCCGCTTCGAAATCGGCAGTTGAAAAGAAACCGGCGCCGAAAGCGGTTTCCGCTCAAGCGGTTTCTGCGAAAGCCGGTTCCAAAACCTCGGCGAAAACAACAAAGACCGACTTGACCGATATCGAGGAAAAGGCGGCCGAAAAAGAAAACATTATAATTAATACCGATGGCGGATGCGTTTAACCCGCCTGTTTGTTGACAACATTGCAGCTGTTTCGGGGATAAAAGAATGGTATCAAAGATAAATGTTGAAATAAACGGAACTGCTCACGCGTTTGACAAAAAAATAACGCCGGCGGAAGCAATCAAAAAAACAGGCGCGCCATATGTTGACGGCGCTTGCATTTGTATTGTTAAAAAACGGGAAGAAAAAGAAGCTTCCCGGGCGAAGGAGTTTGTCCTTCAAACGAACAAAGGCATTCTGATGATAGAGCTTAAGGACCCCGAGTCCGTTTCGTCTCAGATTTGGCTGAAAAACTACGCCAAGCTCGCCCCTTTTCCGATTCTCTTTGAAAGTTCCGACGCCGTCGCTTTCGGGCCGTTTAAGACGAATTACGAAATTCAGAAAGGCGTCAAACGCTACCGCAAATATGATATCGTCTTAAGCGCCGGCGGCTTTGATACGGCCAAGACCACGCTGATTTTTTCCAAAAAGGAACATTACGCCGACTACGGCACGCCAAAAGACGGCGTTTTCGCAACGCTCGTTGCCGGCCGGACAAATATGGAACACATCAGCAAAGGCGACAGAATCGAATCCATTCAGCCGTACACGGAAGAAAAAGAATCATTCGGTGACGGTATTTGCACAACCGATTTATCAGCGCCGTTGGAAGACGGTGACAAACTGATTACGTTTGCCGAAGTCGAGATGTCTTTGCACTCCCCGCAGGGCGCGGAACGTTTTTTCGCGCTTATCAAGGACGGCACCCTCCGAATCGATTCGACGGCCACCGCTTTCCGCTCGGATGACACGCTGAAAAGCGAGCCGTTCGAATATGAAAATTTTGAACCGCGCAAAATCGGCGCCGTTTCATTCCGGACAGCCGGAACGGGACGCGGACGCGCGTACATCTCAACCGCCGATCGTGCTTCCAGCCTGCTTCATTCCGTTGTCGGTCACGTGACGGCCGGAATGGCGCTGCCGTATTTTGCAAAACCCGGGGACCGGTTCACAGTTGAAACATCGCCGCCGCATCTGCTTCTTCTCGGCCGCTCCGTCGAAGAGTCAAAAGAGTTGCTGACCGCCATCAATATCGAAATGACGGCGGACGGTTATGCCGGTCCCGACAATGTCATCGTCCTTCAAAAGCCGGCAACGACACTTGAAATTTTAAGAGAGGGGAAGGTCACCGTGACTTCTGTTCCCCGGTCAAAATTGATCGAAGTGGAATTTTATTATGACAGCGCGCCCAAGAGCGTTGAGTTTTTCAGGCATTCCATTGATTTGAAAACGCAACCCGTCGGCTCTCTTCCCACGTCTATGATTTATGACATGACTTATATTTTCAAGGCGGAGAAGCAAGCGGAAAAGTACAAAGAAATCATGCCCGAAAACACGCCGAAAGAAAAAGTGCGGGCATGCGACATCGGCATTACAAACCAGTCGGCCAAAAGAATGGGCTACATCGGCGTTCGTCTGGAAGATGAAACGATGTTCGGGCCGACAGGTGAAAAATTTGAAGCGACCAACATCATCGGCCGCGTCTTAAACCCCGATAACCTGAAAAATATTCAGGAGGGGGATGTGATTTATATTAAAGAAATCGGTGCCGACAGAAATACCGCCGCGCCGGAAGAAATACACCCCGAAGCGGAAGAAACGCACCCCGAAGCGGAAGAAGAAAATCCTGAAACGAAAGCCTCGGAGGGAGAATCATGAAAACAGCCGGCAAAGAAGCAGCGGAAAACGGCGTTCCGGCGGCGCCGAAAAAAATCTCATCCCTTCCGGAAAGCCTCTCCGGACAAAAAGAAGTGACGAAAATCATCGCCGTCAGCTCCGATAAAGTTTTGCCGTCCGACGCCGCTCAAGCCGCTTATTCTTCCGGTTATCCCGTGACGCTGAAAGAAACCTGCTACGGCCTCGTCTTAACGGGAACAAAAGAAAATGTGGACGCGGTGGTCAAGGCCGTTATGGATATGGATAAAAATCATATTTTTGTCAAAGACCGCGGCTTCCCGACAGGCGACCCGCGCCGCTGCCGCGCCGTCCGTAATGGCGGCCAGCGCCCCGGCTTTTACACGCTCCATGAAGAAATTTCAAAGATGGGAACCATCGGCGCCGCTTTGGACAATTATGACGCAAAAGTAAAGAAAAAGGCAGCGGAATGGCCTGACAAACCGTCCTCTTTCAAACTGGAAAATTATATCAACAGCGAGTTCGGCGAAAACAAAAAAGAAATACAAAACCCGAAAGTCATCGCGGATAAAATCAAGTCAAAAGGCAAAAATCCGAGAAGTGGCAACGAAAAAACAGCCGGCAAGACGGCAGAAAAGACAGCTGAAAAGACACCTGTCAGCAAGTCAGCCTCCAAGGCGCCGGTCAGCAAGTCAGCCTCTAAGGCGCCGGCTGGCAAGTCAGCCGCCAAAGCGCCGGTCAGCAAGTCAGCCGCCAAAGCGCCAGTCAGCAAGTCAGCCGCCAAAGCGCCGGCCGGCAAGTCAGCCGCCAAGGCGCCGGTCAGCAAGACAGCCGCCAAGGCGCCGATCAGCAAGTCAGCCGCTAAGGCACCGGTCATAAAGCCGGCCGAAAAGAAAATTCCGGCAAAGACAACGGCTGTCAAGAAAACAACAAAGACCGCCGCCGAAAAGAAAACGGCCGCGGCAAAAAAATAAAGGGAACAAAACCGCCTTTATGAAGTCAAATGAAAGGGTTTAGAATCACATTCAGAATCACATTTACAGAATCAAATAATGTTCAAATAATGTAGGAAAATTCAAAAAAAAAGAGGTGGATGCGTTGGTAAAAGTTTTTGTTTATCCCACAAACAGCTTTATTCTGGCGGACTTGGTGACGCGGTCCGGCCATGAGCCGCTTGTCATTATGAACCAAGTGCGTGAGA
>Ga0123353_10009422_pt1 | contig 13481 bp, 12 predicted proteins | sample TergutLab28metaG_3_FD_92763 | JGI IMG/M metagenome (GOLD analysis project Ga0123353, IMG submission 92763) | Labiotermes labralis P3 segment gut microbial communities from Petit-Saut dam, French Guiana - Lab288 P3 | ecosystem: Host-associated > Arthropoda: Insects > Digestive system > Gut ... | reverse complement strand
TAATATTTTTGCGAAACACCTATGGCTTTAGCTCTCGGGCGGCTGGCACGCCGCCCCTACACAAAAGTAATATTTTCGCGAAACACCTATGGTTTTAGCTCTCGGGCGGCTGGCACGCCGCCCCTACAGGCTGCGTCTTGTGCTTGGGTTAGTGAAATGGATAACTATATTTACATAAAATAGAAAAGAGGGCACACTATGAAAATCTGTTTCAACCAGGCGACCACCATGCAAAACTCCACCCTGGCGCTGGACCTGGAGTGGTGCGAAAAAACCGGCTACGACTTCATCGAGATCCGGCTGGACAAACTCAAAGAGTACCTACAGGATCATTCTGTTGCCGACCTCGCAAATTTCTTTGCCGGTTCGAATTTAAAGCCCTATTCTTTCAATGCCCTGGAGTTCATCAGCTTCCGGGACGAGGCGGGCTGGAAGGACATCACGGACGGCCTGAAGTTCTGCTGCGAGACCGGCGCGGCCATCGGCTGCCACAAGACAGTCGTTGTGCCTACGTTCGATGTCGGCCCCTTCTCCAAGACGGAGATCAAGGCGGAAACCGTCCGGGCGCTGCACGCGCTTTCGGATATCGCCGCGCCCTACGGCATGAACCTCGCCTTCGAGTTCGTCGGCTACCCGAACTGCTCGGTGAACACCCTGGAGCAGGCCTACGACATCGTCGTGGCCGCGGACCGCGCGAATGTCGGCTTCGTGCTGGACTGCTTCCATTTCCACGCCATGAACTCCAAATGGGAGGCCCTGGAGGCCATCGACCCCGCCCGCCTGTTCATCTTCCACCTGGACGACTCCGAGGACCTCCCCGTGGGCGCGCTGCGGGACGACAAGCGCCTGTGGCCGGGCGAGGGCGCGGTGGATCTGGCGCGCATCTTCGGCATTTTGAAGGCCAAGGGCTATGCCGAGATGGCCTCCATCGAGCTGTTCCGCCCCGCGTACTGGGAGATGGCGGCAGGCGACTGCATACAGGTGGCCTATGGCAAGACGAAGGAGACCATCGAGAAATACATGTGACCCGGGTGTAGGGGCGGCTGGCGCGCCGCCCGAAGCTAATACTACTCCGCAACAAAAATCATTGCGCATCATGCTGCGCAAAAATCATATATCGAAATTTTTGCTTGCATTCTGCTATGTTTCTAGCCGCGGAGCAGTATAAAATAAGTTTGTTCGCGGGTGGCTTGCTAGCCACCCCTATAGAAAGTTAAAGCTGTTTTAGATAATTGTATTACGGGTCGATGAGGGCATCGGCCCCTACGAGTTGTGGCGTGAAAGACAATTGCGGCGGCGTACTGCCTGTAGGGCGGATGCCCTCATCTGCCCGCTCAACAAAAACACATCCGCCCGCAGTGCTGCTAATTATTGTGTTTCGGCGCGGCAAAGCAACGCCCTACAGGGAAACGGCCCGAGGCCGGGGATTTCTATTCAAAGTTGCGGGAATATTCAAAGGCCTTCGGCCCATTCCCTGTAGGGCGTTCTTTGCAGCGCCGAAACACATCACTACAATTGTCTAAAAGCGCTTATTCATAAAACAATGCCAACAACTTAAGAAAACTAAAATGAACGAACAAGTTGTAGGGGTGGCGTTCTCGCCACCCGCTCCATAAAAAACGCAGCAATCTTTAGCTTGATTTTATGCTTTTGTGCGCGGGTGGCGAGAACGCCACCCCTACAAATTTCACTGCATACATTAAGTTGTTGACATTGATTCATAAAAGGGCACTGCGGTTCGCCGCAATGCCCTTGATTTTTTGGTTGAAATTCAGTACTTGAACTGGTCGCACACCAGCACGTTCTCCAGCGTGGCGTAGCCCGTGATATTCATGAAGCCCAGCGCCCTGCCGACGATATTCACGCGCACGTTGTAGTCCTGTTGCAGCTTGACCACCTGCATCGTCTCGGGGTTGTAGGTCAGCGTGGACTTGCAGTCGATATATCTGGTGCTGATGGCCGGCGGCCTGCCAAAGAAAGCCAGCCGCACGATGCCGCCGCCCAGGATGTCGTCTATGCCCGCCTTGCTCATGGGGCTGAATACCTGGCCCGTGCGGCTGGGGGAGGTTGTGGCCCCGTTGGCCGCCGGCTCCGGGTTGTCCTCCGGCTTCATCACCAGCGCCAGCTCAATGTCGCCGTTGGCGAGCTGCCTGGCCGTCGCCCTGCTGAAGATGCCCGGGTCCTTCGCCATGCAGCCCAGGGGGCTGTTCGTCACCGGCAGCTGCGCGAGCATGTCGCTTGTGCCCTTTGTATATCTCTCCTCCTCCATGGCCTTCTCCCTGGAGGTCATGAGCTTGTTTGCCTGCTCCAGGATGGAGGGGTTGTTGATGATGTTGGACTCGAAGTTGCTGTCCTTGCCCAGTTGCTGGTACTCCAGCTTGCGCATGGACTTGGCGTCCTTCTTCGCTTTGTTCATCACCTCGGTATAGGCCGCGAGGACCTCGGCGGGGGTGGCGGGCACCGGGTTTTCCTCGGCGGAGGTTTCTTCAACGCCGGTGGTGGTTTCGTTTTCGCCGGTTTGGCCTTCCCCGGGTTCCGATGCGGCTTCCTGCGCGGCGGCGTCCACCGGTTCGTTGATTTCCTCCACCGCGGCCGTTGTGGCGGTTTCGCCGCTACCTTTCCCGCCGCAGGCCGCCAGAGGCAGCAGCATAGCCAAAGCCATAATTAAGATGGCAGCCAAAGTCAGGCTTCTTTTCATGGTATTCCTCCCTTATGTTTCATTTGCGCAAGCTAAATATAACACAGCGAACCATGTTTATAATTCTACTTCAGAAATATAGGAAAAACAAGAATAAAAAAGGCTTGCAATTGGCGCCTGTTTTTGATACAATACCTTGGGATGCTTATCAATATGTAAAGTATGGAGGTCATCATAAATGAAATTGCGCTTAGGTTTACCCACGGGAAGCTTGCAGGATGCGACCTTTCAGCTGTTCCGGCAGGCGGGCTTCAATATCTCCATGCATGGCCGGTCCTACTTCCCCGCGGTGGACGACCCGGCGCTGGAGATTCTGGCCATGCGGGCCCAGGAGATTCCCCGCTATGTCCATGAGGGAATATTGGACGCGGGCATCAGCGGCTTCGACTGGATCCGCGAAAACGACGCCGACGTAGTGGAGGTCGCCGAACTGGCCTACTCCAAGCGCACGTCCAACCCGGTCAAGCTGGTGATCGCCGTGGCCGAAGACAGCGGCATCGAGGACGTGAGCGGCCTGAACGGCAAGCGCATCGCCACCGAGCTGGTCAACGTCACAGGGAAATATTTGCGCGCGCATAACGTCGCCGCGGCGGTGGAGTATTCCTGGGGCGCCACCGAGGTGAAGGTTCCCCAATTGGTGGACGCCATCGCTGAGCTCACCGAAACCGGCAGCTCCCTGCGGGCCAACAAGCTGCGCGTCATCGCCACCATATTGGAATCCACCACCAGGCTGCACGCCAACCGCGCCGCCTGGGCGGATCCCTGGAAGCGGGCGAAGCTGGAGAGCATCTCCCTGTTGCTGCAGGGGGCGCTGCGGGCCAGAAGCAAGGTGGGCCTGAAGATGAACGCGCCGGAGGACGCCCTTGATACGATCCTGGGCATTTTGCCGGCCATGAAGCAGCCGTCGATCTCCAGGCTGGTGGCGGGCGATTGGGTGGCCATCGAGACCGTTCTGGACGAAACGCAGGTGCGCGATTTGATTCCCTCGCTGAAAGCCGCCGGCGCACAGGACATCATCGAATACCAGCTTTCGAAGGTCATACCGTGACGTACCGCGCAAAGTAGAGACGCACGGCAGTGCGTCTCCTGTAATGCTACGGTTCTCGGGAGGCGCACTGCCGTGCGTCTCTACAGGCGGTAATTTTTTGTGGAGGAAAACATATGGAAATCAAACTGGACGCGCCTTATGGCAGCGACAGCATCGAGGGGACCGGTGAACTGAGGCTGGACTTCACCAAGCTGGACCGCCTCCCGCAGGACAGCGGGGTGATCCCGGTGGCGGCGCAGGACGCCGTCACCCGCGAGGTGATCCTGATCGCGTACACGAACGCCCTGGCGTTCCATGAGACAATCAAGAAGAGAAAGCTGATCCTTTGGAGCACCTCCAGGAACAAGCTGTGGTTCAAGGGCGACGGCTCCGGCAACACGTTTACCGTGCACGCCATCTATGTCAACTGCGAGCAGAATTCCCTGGTCTACCAGGTGACGGCGGACAAGGGCAACATCTGCCACACCAGCGTCAACGGCATCGCCAACAACTGCTATTACCGGAAGATCAATTTGGATACCCTGGAGCTGGAGCCGGTATAAAATCCGAGCCGGTCCTCTTGAGTTTTTATGACCATTAAAAAAAGGCTGACCATCTCAAATATTCTGATGATCGCGATTCCGGCGGTCGTATCCGTGATCGTAATGGCCCTGTGCTTTGCGGTCTTTTATGTGATGTTCAACGACGTGCTGATGGAATGGATCCGGGCCGAACGGGAGATGAGCGATTCGCTGGCGATCGCCGCCTACGAGGGGGCGCTCATCGGCCTTTCCGTCATCGGCTTTGTCGTCCTCATGTTCCTGACGAACCGGTTCCTGAGCAAGTTCGTCTTCAAGAAGATCGAGCAGCCCCTGGCCGTGCTGTCGGACGGCGTGCGCCAGATCAGCGCGGGCAATCTGGACCACAGGATTGCGTATAGCGAAAACGACGAATTCCGGCAGGTGTGCGACGACTTCAACAGCATGGCCGAGCACCTGAAAACCTCCATCGAGGAGGTCCGGAAAAACGAGCGCAGCCGCAAGGAGCTGCTCACCGGCATCTCGCACGACCTGCGCTCCCCCCTGACCTCCATCAAGGCCTTCGTGGAGGGCCTCCAGGACGGCGTGGCGGCCACCCCGGAGGCCCAGCGGGAGTATCTGGCTGTGATCAGGCAAAAGACAGACGACATCATCGGCATGGTGTCGCAGCTGTTCCTGTACTCCAAAATGGATATGGGCAGCTATCCGATCTCGCCGGAACGCCTGGACATAGGCAAAGAGCTGGCCGGTTTCGCCGCCGCCTCGCGGGAGGAATACAGGGCGGGCGGGCTGGATATCGAACTGGCGGAGATGCCGGGCGGCCAATACATCCATGCCGACCCGCTGCAATTGCGCAGCGTTTTCACCAATATACTCAGCAACAGCGCGAAGTACAAAGACAGGGACAGGGCCAAAGTCGCAATCCATTGCCAGGCGCGGGACGGCCTGGTCCGCGTCCTGTTCGAGGACGACGGCCCGGGCGTGCCGGAGGACGCGCTGCCCAGGCTCTTCGAGGCCTTCTACCGCGGCGACCCCTCCAGGAGCAGTACGCACCAGGGAAGCGGGCTGGGCCTGGCCATCGCGCAAAAGGCCATCGAGCGCATGGGCGGAACCATCTATGCCGAAAACATGGAAGAGGGCGGCCTGCGCGTCGTGGTAGGAATCCCGGAACTGAAGGGGGAGCCCTCTTAAAATTGCACCATAAAATTGCACAAAACCCATATATGAAAGCTTTTGCTTATTTTCCGGCGATTTTATAGTGGCGCTTTTAGACAATTGTAGTGACGCTAAGTATTGTGTTTCGGCGCTGCAACGCCCTACAGGGAATGGGCCGAAGGCCCTTGAATATTCCCGCAACTTTGAATAGAAATCCCCGGCCTCGGGCCGTTTTCCTGTAGGGCGTTGCTTTGCAGCGCCGAAACACATCAATACAATTGTCTAAAAGAGCATTTATAGTCGTTAAGGAGGGCACATGAAAAAAATCCTGATCATAGAGGACGACCCGCAGATCGCCATGATCGAGCGGGACTACCTCGCGGTCAACGACTTCGAGGCCGCGCTGGCGGCCACGGGCGACGAGGGCGTCCGGATGGCCCTGTCGGAGCCTTACGATTTGATCCTGCTGGACCTGATGCTGCCCGGCACGGACGGCTTTGCCGTGTGCCGCGCGCTGCGGGAGACCCTGGACATCCCCATCATCATGGTGACGGCCAGGCAGGAGGACATCGACATGATACGCGGCCTGAACCAGGGCGCGGACGACTACATCACCAAGCCCTTTTCCCCCAGCGTGCTCATCGCCCACGTGAAGGCGAACCTCGCGCAATACGAGCGGCTGAAAAACACGGCGGCGAGGAACACGGGCGAGATACGCGCCGGGCATATCCGCATCCAGACCGGTCCGCGCCGCGTCTTCGTGCGGGAACGGGAAATCGATTTGAAAAACAAGGAGTACGAGCTGCTGCTGTTTCTTGTGACGAACATGGACATGGTGTTCAGCAAGGAGAGCCTGTACGAGCGCATCTGGGGCCTGGGCGCCATGGGCGACAACGCCACCGTAGCCGTGCACATCAACCGCCTGCGGGAAAAAGTCGAAGACGACCCCGCCGCGCCGAAGCACATACAGACGGTGTGGGGCGCGGGGTATCGTTTTGCCGCCTGAAAGGAGAGGCCGGATGAAACGCCTGGAGCTGAACATGGCGGCCAATACTTTCCTCTGCATACGCACGCGCAAGTGGAACTACGTCATCCGCATGGGCTGGCTGCTCAAAGAGAAAGAAGAGATCGACCCGGAGCGCCTGCGCCGGGCCGTGGAGGATATTTGGCCGCGCTTCCCCTCGTTCTTCGTGGCGGCGCGGCGCGGGTTCTTTTCGTATTATTTGGAGCGCATGGACTACGTTGACGTCGTACAAGAAGAGGGGGACTGTTTCTGCCGCCCCTTCGATCTGTTCAGCAGGGATACGCCCATGATCCGCGTGGTCTACGGCGGCAATCGCTTTGCGGTGGAGATCCCCCACGCGGTTTGCGACGGGAAGGGTCTTTCGGTCTTCACGCGGGCTTTGCTGGCGCGCTACCTGGGGCTGGACGACGTGATCGATCTAAGCGAGCCGCCACGCGAAGAGGAGCTCTCCGACGACTACCGCAGGTTCTGCACGCAGGCGAAAGGAAAAATCCCGAAAGATACCGCCGCCTGGCAATATCGCAGGCCTTATGAGGCAAACTACCTGAAGGTGATACACGGCGCGGTCCCCCTGGAGGACATCCTGCCCGCCGCCAGAGCGCGGGGCATTTCCGTGACGGAATACCTCATGTGCGCGTACCTTTACGCATTTTATAGTGCCGACCCGGGCGCCCGCGCCAGCGAAAAGCCCATCAAGCTGCGCATCCCCGTCAATATGCGCCAGTTCTACCCCAGCGGAACCCTGCACAATTTTACGCTGTACCGCAACCTGGGCTTTGTGCCAAGCGAGAAAGAAAGCTGGTCTTTCGAGGATGTCATCGAGGCCATGCGCGGTGTGCTCAAACCCTGCACCACCCCCGGGGCCATGCGATTGTTATTGGACCAGACCGTGACCTTATCGCGAAATCCCATCCTGCGGATCATCCCCATCGGCCTGAAGCGCTGGTTCTTCAAGCTGGGGTATTATCTCACCGGGGAAAAGCCCATGACCGGCGTACTGTCCAACCTGGGGCGCGTCGAGCTGCCGCCCTCCCTGGCCGAACATGTGGAGAATGTGGAATTCATCATGGGCGGTTCGATTTTCAAGAGTCTGTGCGCCTTCGTGCTGTCCGACCACCGAAACCTGCATATTTATCTCAGCGGCGCGTGTAAATCCACCGACGTGCAGGACGCGCTGTTCAAGCTATTGGCAGGGGAGGGCCTGCGCGTCACGTCTGAGGAGATGCATTGAATTATGGTTATGTGCCCGGGCGGCTGGCACGCCGCCCCTACACACGGTGGTTACCTTAAGTGGATAACCACATTGAAATATTCTTTGGAGGTGTCTGTATGAAAAAAATCACTTTGCCGCGCGCGTCAACGCCGGAGGCAGCGGGCGTCTCGAGCCGGACCCTGTCCGCGATGATGAAGGACATCCTGGACAACGATCTGGGGGTGCACTCCCTCATGGTGCTGCGCCACGGCCAGGTGGCCTACGAGGATTATCGTACACCGTATAGCCCGGAGCAGCCCCACGCGCTGTACTCCGTGAGCAAGTCCATCACCTCCATCGCGGTGGGCTTCGCCGTGGAGGAGGGCAAGCTGCGTTTAGATGACAAGGTTGCCGACCTGGTGCCCGAGCTGCGGGACTACGACAAACACAAAAATCTGGAGAAGCTCCAGGTGGAGCACCTGATCAGCATGTGCGCGGGCAAGAGCGTCAGCGTGGCGGCGGACAGGACCAAACATCGGTGGGTGCGGGACTTCGGCCGGGCCGCCTGGATTTACGCGCCCGGGGAGGGCTGGCACTACTGCAACGAGAATATCTATCTGCTGTGCGTCATATTGCGGCGCGTCACCGGCGAAAGCGTGGTGGACTACCTCATGCCGCGCCTGTTCGAGCCCCTGGGGATAGAGCGGCCATTTTGGGAGACCGACGGCCACGGCGTGGAATCCGGCGGCTGGGGGCTCTTCCTCAAGACGGAGGATATGGCGAAGATCGGCCTGTGCTACCTGCAAGACGGCGTCTTCGAAGGGCAACAGGTGGTCCCCGCGGCATGGGTGCGCGCCTCCACGGCCAAGCAGCGCAGCAACGATCCGGCCAGCCGCGTGGGCGAATCGGGGGACGACCAGGGCCTGTGGGGCTATGGCTACTGCTTCTGGATGAACACCTTCCCCGGCAGCTGCCGCATGGACGGCATGTTCGCGCAGTTCGTGTTCCTTTTCCCGGCCTGCGACGCCTGCGTGGTGACCACCGGCGGCGAGCCCGACGCGGGCGCCGTCTACCGCGAGGTCTTCCGGCACATCCCGGCGTTGTTTGAGGAGGGCGGCGGCGCGCCGGTTGACATACCCAAATTGCCCGCATACCCGCCCCTGCCCGCCACCGGGCGCAACCCGGCCCTGGAAGCCCGGCTGAACAGGCGCTGCATCCGCTTCGTGCCCACGGCGCAGCCCCTGGGGAAAGCCGTGGGGTTCCCGCTGAGCATGCTGCCCGCGATGATCCTCTTCATGGCCGCCGACAAGGCCGGGGGCGTCAATCGCGTGCACCTGCGCTTTGATCAAGACAATTTAAAGCTGAGCTGGTCGGAGGGCAAGGAGCGCAACACGGTGCTGTGCGGCATGGACGGCCGCTGGCGCAGATGCAAAATCACGCTGGGGCGCATGGATTTCGTTCTGGCCTGCTGCGCCGCCTGGGAGGGCACGCCCGGTGCGCCGGGCGACGAGCTGCACGTGCGCCTGCGCAACGTGAACTCCGTGGCGGAGCGCCTGCTGACCTTCCGCTTCAATGGCCGCATGGTGCGCATGCTGCCCCGCAGCCTGCCCGGACTGGAGACCATGACCACCTCCGCCGCCGACGCCGTGCGCGACGGTCTGGGCAGCAAGGCGCTGGGGAATCTCGTCGCTGGCGTGATGGACAAGATCACGGCCCTGGCGGAACCGGAGCATGTGGGGTTTATGAGGTGACAAGGGCTAGTCAAGGTATTTGGCGATGAACGCGGCGGGCTTGAGGATTTCGGGGTGATCCAAGTCAATGGGCGCGAAATCGCCGTCGCCGGTGATGAGGACGTCGCAGCCGGCGGTGATTGCCGAATAGAGCACCTTTTCATCCTTCGGATCACGTATTTGGAACCAGTCGTGCGCCGGCAGGACATGGGGCGTGAACTCCGATTCATAGGGCAAATGGAACAGAAGATCGTCCATTGTTGCCACCTTGCCGGGGAATTTTTCCCTCACAACGCGGGAAAGCTCCTCAATGACGTAGGTCGACAGCACCAGGGTATGGCGCTCGCAGATGTCGGCGAGCATTTTGGCAAGCCGTCCGCTTGCGAACACGGCGATGGAAATGAAGACATTGCTGTCAATCGTTACGCGCATTCTGTTCCTCCCACATTTCCCTGCGCACTTCTTTCACCAGGGCGACCACGTCGTCCTCCGATTGCAGACCAAGACGCTCGGCCTCCCCCGCGAAGGCCCGCTGCGCGTTTTCAATCGCCAGCATCAGCGGATTGACAACCGTGTAGCCGTCCCTGCTTTCGATGAACGCGACCTTCGCGCCCTCTTTGAGATTCAGCTTGCGCCGCATCGCGATCGGCAGCGTAATCTGCCCCTTCGCGGTGATCTTCGCCAGTTCCATATGGATAGCCTCCTATGAATTCATTGTATTCCTTGCTTCTATTATACGCGAGGAACAGCCAAAAGTCAACGATTACTTTTTCTGCGAACATGACATATTTTCCGCTTGCATTCCCGCGGGCGTTGTGCTATATTGGGAATGCCAGGAAATATTTCAAGAGGAGGCGTCATCATATCATGAAAAGAATTCTAAAGGGAACACCCGCGCTCATCCTCGCGGCGGCCATGCTGTTCACCCTGTTCGCCTGCAACGGCATCAAACCCAAACCGGGCCCGGCGAATCCCACGCAGCCGGCTACGCGCCCGGCCGCGAAGGCTTCCTTCGCCGCGCCCGCGTACAAGCTGTCCTTTGGCACTTACGAGGACTATGCCGGCGGCGTTAAGGCGAAGGTGCCCGCCTACAGCGTTTCGCGGGGCTTAAGCAACATCGTCAACAGCACGCAATTTCTTGAGAACGACGACGAGGGAGACGTATACTGGTGGTACCACAGCTACGCGAACCTTTCGCGGGAGGCCGTGGCGCTCATTGAGAAGAACGGCTTCGCCGTCACCGACAGGCACAGCTGGGCGGAGTATTTCGGCGTATACGAGGACAACCGCTACAGCTACGTCCCCAGCTTCATCACCACGGACAGCGCCGTGCACACCTTCCATTTGATGTTCGACTACGTGCTCAAGGACCTGGAGCAGAACATGCTCCACGGCATACTCGCCGAGCTGACCCAGGCCATGCTGCGGGCGGCCCAGGCGCAGTACACGAAGCTCAAGGGCGGCGCCTTCGAGAACGCGGCCCTGCGCAACATGGCCTACTTCGCCGTGGCGCGGCAGCTGCTGGACCCGAAAGCCCAGGCGCCCGCCGAGGTCGGCGATTTGGTGGCGCAGGAGCTCGCCCTCATCGAAGCCCATGGGGGCCCCGAGCCCTCGCCGGTGATCAACCTGAACGCGCAATACGAGAATCCCCGCCTGGAGGAATACCAGGCGGACTACTCCCAGTTTGTGCCCCGCAGCCACTACACGCAGACCGAGAAGCTGGGGCAGTACTTCAAGGCCATGCAGTGGTTCGGCCAGATGACCTTCCGCTCGAAGTACGAGGACGAGGTGCGCTCGGCCCTGCTGCTGACAAGCGCGCTCTATACGGACCAGGGCGCGAAACAGGACTGGACCGACATCTACGAGCCAACCACGTTTTTTGTGGGGGAAAGCGACGACATCACCCCCTTCCAGTATAAGGCGGCGCTGGAGGGGATCTACGCCAATTTGGGCGATCTCACCGCCCTGACGGACGGGGCGAAATTCACGCAGGCCCTGGTGAAAATCCGCCAGATGCAGCCGCCGCAGATCAACTCCGTGCCCATCTACGAGGACGTGGAGGACCGCGAGGCGGCCGTGGCGGGCCTGCGCTTTATGGGCCAGCGCTTCACCGTGGACGCCGCCATCTTCCAGCGCCTGATGGACCGCGAAGTACCAAAACGCATGCTGCCCGCCTCCCTGGACATCCCCTCAGCCCTGGGCAGCGCCGAGGCGGCGGCGATTCTAAAGCCCGGGACGGACGAATTCCCCGCATACGCCACGCAGATGAATAAAGTCAAAAAATATATAAAGGACGTGCCGGCGGACACGTGGACCTCGAACCTCTACTGGTCCTGGCTGCACATGCTGCGGCCCTTCACCGGGGCGCAAAAAGGCGCGGGCTACCCCTTCTTCATGCAGAACAACGCCTGGGCGCGCAAGGAGCTCAACACCTTCCAGGGCAGCTGGACGGAGCTCAAGCGCGACACGCTGCTCTACGCCAAGCAGCCCATGGGCGAGCTGGGCGCCGGCGGAGAGGAGCCCCCGCCCCCGCCGGACGACCGCGGCTACGTGGAGCCCAACCCCACCGTGTTCGCCCGCCTGGCGGCGCTGGTGAAGCTCACCACGCAGGGCCTGGACGCCCGGGGCCTGCTCACGGCCACCGCGAAAGAGGCCCTGGATACCCTGTTGGAGATTTCGCGGCGGCTGACGACGATCGCCGAGAAAGAGCTGGAGAACAAGGCCCTGGCGGAAGACGAATACGAATTCATCAAAATCTACGGCGGCGAGCTGGAGCACATCTGGCAGACGGCGAAAAAGGACGAGATGATCGCCAGCGGCTTCGCCTTTGAAAGCGACGACGGCTATTACTTCGACCAGATCAATTTCCTGGATTTACACCCCGCCGCCGTGGTCGCCGACGTGGCCACCGACCCCAACGGACTGGCCCTGACGCAGGCCACCGGCTACGCCAAGGAGATCTACGTGGCCTTCCCCCGGGACGGCGAGGTTGTTCTGGGGCGCGGCGTGGTCTACTCCCAGTATGAGTTCACCGTGCCGCTGGCCGAGCGCCTGACCGACGAGGCCTGGCACCTGCGCCTGCGCGGGGGGGATATCCCGCCCTACGCCGACTGGAAGGAAGCCTTCATCACCGATATCACCGACGACCACTCCGGCAGCTGGGCCAGGGCGTTTTGATGGCATTGATCAGCCGCTCCGCGGTACTCCCTCAGTCGCCCGAGGCGACAGCTCCCTCACGAGGGAGCCGGGGGATGTTTGCAGCGATACTCGCCATAGCGTTGGCCGCCCTGCTTGCCTCCTGCGCCCACCCCACGGAATCCGCGGATTTCGCGGGGACCCCGGGGAAGGCGGGCGGGGCGTCTAATGGTTTCACGCCGGAATTCAGGCAATTTCTTGAAATACGCCAGAGCCAGCTGGAGATTACCCGAACGGAAGAAGTAGCCGGATATACCTACACGCTGGAGGCCGGCGTTCTGCGGGTATGCGATGAAACCGGCGGTGCCCTATGGCAGCCGGAGGACAGCTGGTATGTGGAGGATTTCCGCCTGGGCGACGTGGACGGCGACGGCAACGCCGATTTGCTGTTCACCCTGTGGAAGTCCTACAGCTTTGGAGCGTACCATCCCGAGCGCATGGAGAACGACGACCCCGCCGTGCGCTGCCACCTGTTCCTCTATACCCTGCGCGCGGGACAGATGAAGCAGCTGTGGGGGTCCTCCAGCCTGCCGCGGCCCATCTACGAATTTGAGCTTTCGCTGGACGGAGAAAAATCGCCCGTGACCTCCGGCGCGGTGCTGCGCACAACGGAGGGGCGATATACGGACGATTTCTCTAGGACAGACGCCAGGGAATATGTGTATGTTTGGCGGAAGTGGGGGTTCGCGCAGGAGTAATACTTACACAAGGCTCTTGTCACACACGGTGTACTTATACCAATGCGCTGCAAGAAGCATTGCGCATTATGCTGCACAAAAAATCATATATCATAATTTTTGGTTATCCACTTCACTAAGGTTGGCGCAAAATGTTGACTGTAGGGGCGGCGTGCCAGCCGCCCAAGGGCTAAAAACATAGGTGTTTCGCGAAAAATCATGCTTATGTGCCCGGGCGGCTGGC
>Ga0123353_10009421_pt1 | contig 13481 bp, 12 predicted proteins | sample TergutLab28metaG_3_FD_92763 | JGI IMG/M metagenome (GOLD analysis project Ga0123353, IMG submission 92763) | Labiotermes labralis P3 segment gut microbial communities from Petit-Saut dam, French Guiana - Lab288 P3 | ecosystem: Host-associated > Arthropoda: Insects > Digestive system > Gut ... | reverse complement strand
TTTCAGGAACATCCGTTTGTTCCACATTCACAAATTAATGTGTTACTAATATTACATGCTGCACACCACAATGCAACCTTATTCGACACAAATGATCTGTGTTTTATTTTGTGTTGGCATATGACTTCGATTGTGAATCTGTTTCGTTATATAGCTTTTTCGCGCTTTTTGTATATTTTTTGTAAACAAACGAAACAACGATATACAACGCTTTAAAAATCGCTCCCCTGCGCCCCCGGAAGCCTTATGGCTCCAACCGTTCTTTCCAGCCCGCCCCATAGCCCGGTTACACGGCTTATAAACGCATTACGGCCCGGTTACACGCCCTATGTACGCAACCTGGCCCGGTTACACGGAGGGGAGCGGCGCCCTGCCCTCTCATTTCCCCCGGCGTTTATGCGGCGTACCTGATGAGCCCTGCCTTGGGCTGGCTTTTTTTGATATTCAATGCTATACTTTTACTCTGAGGATCACCCCGCAACCCGTCCACGGAAAGCAAGGAGGCTGCATCCTTCATGGAACGCCCCGCCCCAAAACAACGGAGGGATTTCTTCCCCTCCAAGCGGCTGCTGGCTTGGCTTTGTATCTTTATATTAGCCGCTGCCACCCTGCCACTCTATGTGATTTCCTTTTACAATCATCCCTATTTTGACGACTATCGCTTTTCAAAGGACGTTCACGCCGCCTGGCTGGAAACCCGCAGCCTTTCGGCAGTCCTTCAGGCAGCCCGCAAGAGCGCCCAGGCCGTCCGCGCCGCCTGGCAGGGCACCTATACGGGAACCTTCCTCAGCAACATTCAACCCGGGGTTTTTTCCGAAAATTTATACTTTCTCACCACGTTTTTTCTGCTGACGGCGTTTTTGTTCTGTTTCGGGTTTTTCATGAAGGCGGTTTTCGCGGATGTATTGGGGCTGGACAGGCCTTCCGCGGTGATTTTCATTTCCCTGGGGCTCACGCTGGCGGTGCAGTTTCTGCCCGACCCGGCGGAGGCATTTTTCTGGTTCAACGGCGGCGTGGGCAATACGTTCATCTACTCCGTTCTGGCGCTCAGCCTGGGCCTATGTGTCAAACTGTGGCGCTGTACAAGCCCCGTGAAGCAAGTTTTGCTGCTGCTCACCCTTGTGATCTGCATGGTCGCGCTGGGGGGCGGAAGTTATGGAGGCGGCGTGTTCGGCTTGCTGCTTTACGGCTTGCTGGGGGCCCTCGCTTTTGTCAAAAAAACCCCGAAGCGCTGGGCTTACGCGGGGCTGTGGGCGGTGTTTCTAGCCTGCTTTTCGTACAGTATATCCGCGCCGGGCAACGCCCTGCGGTCGGCCCTGATCGCGGCTGATTCCTCCTTTCCAAAAGCCGTTTTGCAAGCTTTTTACTACGGCTCGGCCCTGGCGGGAAGCTTCGTGCGCCTGCCCCTGTTGGCTGTTACGGCGATGATGGCGCCTTGCTTCGCCCGCGCGGCCAAGGCCAGCCCTTTCCGTTTTTCCCGCCCCGGGCTGTGGCTGGCGGGGGGCCTGTGCCTGTACTGCGCCCAGTTCGCTCCGCCCTTGTACGCGGGTGTGTTTATCGGCGGGGAGCGGACCGTGAATACCTATTATCAAAGCTTCCTTATTATGTGGTTTTTGATGGTCTACTACCTTACAGGCTTTTGGCTCCGCCGGGCGGAAGAAGGGCCCTGTGGGATAGAGGTTATAAGCGTCCTAAAAGGGCGCGCTTCCCGGGCAAAACAAGTCTTTCTGTTTGCCGCCGCGGCTTTGCTTCTCTTGGGCTGCCTTGCGTACAAACGGCCCCAGGATGCCGCCTTTGGCCCCCAGAATACGGCCGGAGGCAGCGCGGCCCTTTCCCTTCTGAAGGGGGAGGCCCAGCAGTTTCACCGGGAAATGCAGGACCGGGAGGCCCTTTTGAGAGATCCGGCCCAAAAGGAAATCACCCTGAAGCCCCTTTCCAGCACGCCGAAGATCTTCATGAAGGATTTGCTAGCCCCGGATTCCGCCTATGACGTGCGGCCCGTATTATGCGCGTATTATGGGAAAGACGCCATCCGTATCGCTGAGGAGGAGGACCGCTGATGGAAAAGAAACGCTTCTTCCCGCAGGGCTTTTCCTTTACCCATAAACAAATCGCCTGGCTCTGCGCAGCGCTGCTGGCGGTGAGCCTCATTCCCCTGTACGGCATTTCCTTTTTTACCCATCCCTATTACGATGATTTCGGCTTTTCCATCCTCACCCACGCCGCCTGGCGGGATACCGGAAGCGTAGGCGCGGTCATCGCCGCGGCTTGGCGCAACACGGTGGGGATCCGCCAGACCTGGCAGGGCATGTATACGTCGTCATTCTTATGCGCGCTGCAGCCGGGCCTCTTCGGGGAAGGCTTCTACTGGATCGCCACATTCCTGCTGCTCAGTGGCCTGCTGGCCTCCACGGGATTTTTCGTCTGGCAGCTTCTGCGCAAATCCTTGGGGGCGGGCAGAGCCGCTACCCTGGCGGCGTGGTGCTGCCTGGCGTTTTTGCTGGTTCAGTTCGCGCCGGCGCCGGACGAGGCTTTCTTTTGGTATAACGGCGGTGTCACCTATACGCTGATGTGGTGCCTGCTGCTGCTGACCTCCGCCCTATGGCTTCGGTTCCACCGCCTGGACAGCCGGGCCGGCCGGGGTAAAAACGCGGCTCTCTACCTGCTTTTGCTGCTGCTGCTGATTTTGTCCGGCGGCGCGGGATATTCACTGTTGCTGTTTTTCAGCGCTTGTTTTCTGCTGTTCACAGGCCATGCCTTCTTGCGGAAACACCCTAAAAAATGGGCGCACCTTTTCGCGTTATTGCTTTTTCTGGGTTGCTTCGCCTTTAACATGGTCGCCCCCGGCAACGCCGTGCGGGCAAAAACCCTTCACGGCGGCTTGAGCGCCCCCATGGCCGTCGCCCAATCCCTCTACTTTGGTTTCGCCCTGATTGGGCATTGGTTCACCCTGCCCGTCCTGGCCCTGCTCATTCTGCTGGCGGCGCTGCTGCTGCCCGCTCTGCGGGCCAGCCCCTTTTCTTTTGCCCGGCCCGGCTGGGTAACCCTGCTGTGCGGATGTCTGTTCTGCATCCAACTGACAGCCACGCTCTTTACCGGCAACTACCTGGGCGATGGGCGCACCTTGAATATATACTACGATACCTACGCCCTGATGATGGGCTTTCTGGTTCTATACTGGGCCGGCTGGGCTCAGCGAAGGGGGTGGGGCGGGGTTTTCCGGGATGCCGGCGCGGCTGTCCCCGCTTCCCCGGAAAGAATCAAGGGCTCCGTGCTTGCCATCGCCGCCCTGCTGCTGCTGTGGGGCTGCCTCAGCTACCAGCCGGAAGGGGCGGAAAGCTACGGCCCGCAGAATATGACGGCGGGCAGCGCGGCTCTTTCCCTGCTGCGGGGCGAGGCGGCCGACTATGACCGGCAGATAAGGAAGCGAAACGAGGCTTTGCACGACCCCGCCCAGCCGGATGTGGCGTTGCGGCCCGCTACGAGCATTCCCAAGATGTTTGTGGGGGACATACCCCTCGGCGCATCCCAGGAATACGTGCAGCGCCTTTACGCGGAATATTATGGGAAGGATACGGTTTCCGTTGCCCCGGCGGCGGAAGCGCCGAAGGAGTGAGTTCATGCTGCTGCCGAAAAAAAACGCTTTGATCACCGGCTGCGCCCGGGGCATCGGCGCCGCCCTGCTTCAGGTTTTTGCGGAGGAAGGCGCCAATGTGTGGGCCTTTGCCCGCGCCGCCGACGAGGCCTTTGAGGCCCGGTGCCAAGCCCTCTCCATGGCCCACGGCGTGTGGGTAAAGCCCGTCTATGCCGATATTGCGGACCCTCAGGCCCGCAAGGCGGCTTTTTCGCAGGTCATGGAGGACAGGCAGCCCCTGCACATTCTGGTGAACAACGCGGCGGTAATGGGAGAGGATAAGCTGTTCCAAATGACCCGCGAGGATGAAATGCGCGCTGTTTTCGACGTAAATTTCTTCGCCCTGTTGGAGGTAAGCCGCTTCGCCACCCGGCTGATGGCCCGCCACCGGCAAGGGGCTGTGGTGCACATCGCCAGCGTGGCGGGCATCAACGGGGACAGCCGCATCGATTATTCCGCCAGCAAGGCGGCCGTCATCGCCGCCTCAAAGAAAATGGCGCGGGAAATGGCTGGCCTGGGCATACGGGTAAACGCCCTGGCGCCGGGCTTTACGGATACGGACCTGGTGGCCGGCCTATCGGAAAAGGTGGAACAGGAAACCCTGGCGGCTACTTTGCTGGGGCGCAAGGGCGAACCCCTCGAAATTGCCCAGGTGGCGGCCTTTTTGGCCAGCGACCGAGCCAGCTACGTAACCGGGCAAGTCTGGCGGGTGGACGGCGGAGCGCCCTAACCCGTACGGAATATGGAAACGAACTCCGTCCGAACAGGAAGCGGTCCCTCAGCCAAAGCCCTGAAATAAGGAGAGATTTACATGAACAATCTGGAAAAGTACACCCAAGCCTTTGTGGATGCCCTGGAGGTTTCCGCCGCAGACGCGCCCTGCCTGGCGTATGGTGAAAGCGCCGCTTGGGACAGCGTGGGGCATATGGCCCTGGTGGCCAAGCTGGAGGATCACTTCGATATAATGATGGAAATGGACGATATTATAGATTTAAGCTCCTATGAAAAAGGAAAGGAGATTCTTCGCAAATATGCTGTGGAACTATAGCCGCTTTGGGGATCACATGGCTGTGGTCGATGAGTGCGGCCAACGCCTCACATACGCCCAACTCGCCCAGGAAGGCCGCGCCCTTAGCGCCGCGGCGGGAGGGCGATGCCTGGTGATGCAGCTTTGTCAGAACACCTTGGGCAGCCTGGTGGGGTATGCGGGCTTTCTGGAGGAAGGCGCGGCCCTAGCCCTCATCGGCGCAGACATGAGCCGGGAGGCTTTTGACGTCCTCTACCGGGCCTATACCCCCAAGTATTTGTGGGCCCCCACGGCGTTTAAGCACCCCGGCTGTTTGCCGGTGTACAAGCGCTTTGGATACCACCTGCTGCGCACGGCCTTTGCGGAGACCCCTCCCCTTCATCCGGAGCTGGCCCTGTTGCTCACCACCAGCGGTTCCACGGGCAGCCCCAAGTTTGTACGGCAGAGCTACGGCAACATCCGCGCCAATACGGACAGCATCGTGGAATACCTTGCCTTAACCGGGGTTGAAAGGCCCATCACCACCCTGCCCATGCACTACACCTATGGGCTGAGTATCGTCAACACCCATTTGGACGTAGGAGCCACGCTCCTGCTGACGGACAAGGGGATCGCCCAGAAGGATTTCTGGCGGTTTTTTCGGGAGGAGGGAGCGTCCAGCTTCGGCGGCGTGCCCTACACCTATGAAATGCTGGATCGAATGCGCTTTACCCAAATGGAGCTTCCCAGCCTCACAACCCTGACCCAGGCGGGAGGGAAGCTGTTACCTGCCCTGCACCGGAAGCTGGCGGAATGGTGCATGCGGACCGGTCGGAAGTTCATTGTGATGTACGGCCAATGCGAGGCAACGGCCCGCATGGCTTACCTGCCCTGGGAACAAAGCCTTGCAAAAGCCGGGGCAATGGGCGTTGCGATCCCTGGAGGCCGGTTCGAGCTCGTGGATGAAAGCGGGGCGATCATCACAAATCCCTATACCGCCGGAGAGCTGCGCTACTATGGGAACAACGTAACCCTGGGCTACGCGGAGTCCGCCGCCGACCTATGCCTGGGCGATGAGCGGAACGGCGTGTTGGATACCGGGGACATTGCTCAGATGGACGAGGACGGCTGCTTCACCATTGTAGGGCGCAAAAAGCGGTTTTTAAAGCTCTTTGGCAATCGGGTAAACCTGGATGAGGCGGAGGAAATGGTGAGGATGGCCTTCCCCGGTTCGGATGTGGCCTGCGGCGGCGTGGACGATCAATTGTGTCTTTTCGCCGTCCAGGAGAACGAACTCCCCGCCATGCGGGCCTTCCTCATCGAAAAGACGGGCTTAAATCCCGCGGCTTTCCGCATCCAAGCCGTCCGGCAAATCCCTAAAAACGAGGCGGGAAAAACATTGTATAAGGAATTGGAGCCATGATGACTGACTGGGATACCCTGTTGTCCCTGCCGCCCTATGGCATGGGCAGGGAGGAAAAGCGCCCGTTCCTTGCGAAGGAGCTCACGGACCTTTGCCGCCATCATCAAGCGGGCTGCCCGGCTTATGCCCGGATGCTTTCCGCCTGGGGCGGAGGGGCGGCTCTTTCCGGCTCCCCTTCCCAGGCATGGGGTTACGAGTTCCTCCCCTTTTTGCCCGTGCGGCTGTTTAAGGAGTTTGAGCTCATCAGCGTGCCGAAGGAAAGTCTGCGCAAGACATTAACCAGCAGCGGCACCACAGGCCAGCAGGTGAGCCGCATCCACCTGGACCAGGAAACCAGCGCGGCGCAGAGCAAGGTTCTTGCGAAAATCGTCCGCGATTTTCTGGGGAACAGCCGCCTGCCCATGATTATTCTGGATACAAGCGCGCTGCTTCAAAACCGGGCCATGTTCTCCGCCCGGGGCGCCGGCGTGCTGGGATTCAGCCTTTTTGCCCGGGATCAAATCTATGCCTTTGATGAGCACATGAACCTGGATATCGTGGGCCTGCGGGCATTTTTGGAAAAGCACCGCGATGAGAAACTCTTTCTGTTCGGCTTTACCTACATGGTTTGGCGTCATTTCTGCGGGGAGCTGCGCAAGCTTGCCGAACCCATTGATCTCAGCCGCGGCACTCTCATTCACGGCGGCGGTTGGAAAAAGCTGGCGGCGGAGGCTGTTACTCCCGCGCAATTTCGAAAAGAGCTCAAGCAAGCTTGCGGCATCCGCCGGGTGTATGATTATTATGGCATGGTTGAGCAGACAGGCACCATTTTTATGGAATGCCAGGAAGGCCGCCTTCACGCGCCGGTATGGGCGGATATCCTCGTACGCAGTCCAAAGGATTTTTCATTGGCCCCTATGGGGGAAAAAGGGCTGATTGAGGTAGTAAGCCTGCTGCCCCGCAGTTATCCCGGGCATCTGCTGCTCACCGAGGACGAAGGGATGATTCTGGGGGAGGACGATTGCGCCTGCGGCCGAAAAGGCAAATACTTCCGAGTGTTAGGCCGCATCCAGCGAACGGAGGCAAGGGGGTGCAGCGATACCTATGAACCAGCCTAAGCCCTATGAGCTGCTTTGCGGCACAGACGATTTTGAGGGGGCGGCAAGCCTGCCTGTGCTGCCGCCCTTTGCGGAAAGCGTGCTTTCCTTTCTGGGGTCGGTATCATCCGGCCTGCTGAAGGATCAGGAAGCCCGCGCCTATCCGGATGTAGCCACATTCGCCTTCTTCTGCCGCAGGGCAAACCTGGACCGGTTTCGTCAGAATTACGGGCCTGCTCTTTCCAACCGCCTGGGCCGGGGGCTTACGTTCCATATCGCTCCCAGCAATGTGCCCATCAACTTCGCGTACTCCCTGGCTTCCGCCCTGCTGGCAGGCAATCCCTGCATTGTGAAAGCCAGCAGCCTGGATTTTCCTCAAACCCGCATCGTATGCCGAGCCCTGCGAACGGCCGGGACAAACGCGGCGGACCTGCAACCGGCAGACGGGGAAGGGCTGCAATCCCCTCAGGCTCCGAATCGGCTATCGTTGCTTCCCTACGTGAATGTGATTACCTATCCGCGCCACCGGCAGGACATCACGGAGCGGCTCAGCGCCCTTTGCGCCGTACGGCTCATTTGGGGAGGGGATGAAACCATCGGCCGGGCCCGGCAGGCGCCTCTGCCGCCTCAATCCTTTGACGTCACATTCGCCGACCGATACTCCCTGCTGGCCATCCGCGCGTCGGCAATCGAAATGATGGATGACAAAGCATTGGCCGCCCTGGCCCAGGGATTTTACAACGACACCTTTTTAACCGATCAAAATGCCTGCTCATCCCCCCGGCTGGTGTATTGGGTGGCGGACGGGCAGACAGAGGCGGGCGCAAATGCCCGAGATATCCGGGAGCGATTCTGGCGGGCAGTGTATGCCTACGCCGCGCCGCGCTATCCCATCCAGCCCGTCGCCGCCGTGGACAAGCTCACAGCCCTTTACCGGGCCTGCGCAAAAGCCATGGATTCGCTTCCTGTCACCGTTGGGCGCGCTTCCTTCCCATTGGCGGGCGGCTACGATCAAAAGGGGGGGCTGGAGACGGAACCCCAAGCGCCGGTTCTTCCTCCCGACAACCTAATCACAAGAGTGCAGGTGGATGCCCTCACCCGGCCGGTGGAGGAGCTCCGCTGCGGAGGCGGCTTCTTCGTGGAATATGTGGATCGGGACATGGAAGCCCTGGCTCCGGCAGTGCGCCGCAAGTTCCAAACCCTTTCCTACATCGGGTTTGATTCCCAAGAGCTGCGAAGTTGGGTGTTAAAGCATGGCTTATCCGGCATTGACCGCATCGTGCCTGTAGGCCATACAATGGATTTTTCCCTTACCTGGGACGGAACCGACTTAATCCGCACCCTGTCCCGGGCCATAGAAACGCAATGATCCAGCGGGAGGTGACCCTATGAGCAAGGCGCTTCTTTCCTTTGTGATTCCCTGCTACCGCTCCGCCAATAGCATCGGGGATGTGGTGGCGGAGGTGGAGGCGGCCGTGGCGCCCAGAGAAAATGAGTTTGATTATGAAATCATTCTGGTAAACGACGGCAGCCCGGACGATACCGCCGCCGCCGTCACCGCCCTATGTGAAAACAACCGCCGCCTTGTGTTTGTCAACCTTTCCCGCAATTTCGGCCAGCACAGCGCCCTGATGGCCGGCTTTGGCCAAGTGCGGGGCGAGATTGTGATTTGTCTGGACGACGACGGCCAGACCCCCGCCGACGAATGCTTCAAGCTCATCGATAAGGTGCGGGAAGGGTATGACATCATCTTCGCCGAATATGCCGCGCGAAAGCAGAGCCTGTTCCGCAACTTGGGCAGCCGCTTCAACGCCTCCTGCAACCATTTCTTTTTCGGCCAGCCCAAGGGCATTGTCACCAACAGCTACTACGCCTGCCAGCGCTTCGTAATCAACAATGTGCTGCAATATCCCAACCCCTTTCCGTACATCACAGGGCTTCTGTTTCAAAGCGTCAGCCGGCATGCCAACGTGCCCGTCACGCACCGCCCCCGCCGGGAGGGGGAGAGCGGCTACAACCTGCGCAAACTGGTGTCCCTCTGGGCCAACGGAGTTACGGCCTTTTCCATCAAGCCCCTGCGCCTTGCCAATTACATCGGCTGGTTTACCGCCGCATTCGGGTTCCTCTTCGCGCTGGCTACCATCATCCGCAAGATTGCGGACCCCAACATGCAGGCGGGCTGGGCCAGTACCCTGGCCGTGATGCTCACTTTGGCGGCGTTATCATCGCCCTCATTGGCATCGTAGGCGAATATGTGGGCCGCATTTACCTGAGCATCAACCGGAGCCCCCAGTATGTGGTGCGCCATATCATAGACCGCAGAGCAAGCACGGAGGAAAGCCATGAAAGTGATTCACGCCATCTGGGAGCTTGAGAACCTGGGCGTTCAAACCTATGAAATTGTCCTGGACGCCCAGGATTCCATTGAAAGCTTCGCGGAAAAGGAGCGGCAGTGCCTCGCCGCCGGGGCGGAGTACCTGGTGGTAAAAACGCCTGTAAACTGCGCTCATTGGCTCTTTGGCCTGCCCTCCCTTCACTACGTGTTTGTGGAGGCTGTGTTCCATGTGGCGATCAAGCGGGCGGACTATGCCATGCCCGCCGCCGTCGCCCGGTTTGACCGGGGGTTTTCCGTGGCAGAGCGCGGAAGGCTTGAGGATATCATGCGGGTGACGGATATCATCCGGGAGGGCGTATTCCTGTCCGACAGGGTGTCTATTGACCCTCATTTCACCATGGCGCAATCCGGCTGCCGCTATGCCAACTGGACCCAAGGCATGCTGGAAGCCGGCGGCAAGCTTTATGAGGTGCTGCAAGAAGAAAGGCCCATCGGCTTTTTCGTGATCCGCCGGAAAGACGAAAACACCGTCGATCCTGTGCTGATGGGCCTGTACGACGAGCAAAATGACCGGGGCATGGGGGCGCTTCTGCACAAAAAAACCTTGGATACATGCTTTGCCTGGGACTGTAAGCAGCTGCAAAGCACCATCGTCAGCAACAACGCCAAGGTGCTGCGGGTGTATGTCAATGCCGGGGCCGCCATCGTGGATACGCTGTACACCTATGTGAAACATAAGGGGGCTTGCTCATGAAAAAACCGGCTCAACAGCCCGCTGCCGGCGATATAAACGGGGGCTCAGGCCGCTCCGTGGGGGGGGGGAATTTCCTTTTTCTCCATGCCACGCTGCTCCTCTACAGCGCGGCAAGCGTCCTGGCCAAGTACGCGGCTGTATCCCTGGACGCCCAGCGGAAAGATCAGGCCCTGTTGTTTCTCGGGCTGGAGTTTTTGACCCTGTTGCTCTATACCCTGCTGTGGCAGCAGGTGCTCCGGCGTATGCCGCTCGGCTTCGCGTATAGCAACAAAGCCGTCAGCACCCTGTGGATCTGCCTGTTTGGGCTCTTTTTCTTCGGGGAACCGCTGACATGGGGAAAGGTATTGGGCCTCCTGATCGTGCTGGCCGGGGTATGGCTTGTGGTGACGGATTATGACAGCTAGCGTGCTCATTTACCTGGCAACGCCTCTGCTGGCGGCGTTTTCCCAGGTAATTCTAAAAAAGGCGGCGGTCAATCCCCGGTATACGGGCCTACGCGTGTATTTAAACCCGCCCGTGATGCTGGCCTACGCCCTGTTTTTCGGCTGCATGCTCCTCAACGTGTGGGCCCTGCGCGCCCTCGATCTGACCATCGCCGGGGTGCTGGAATCCTCCGGGTACTTTTATACGGTATTTTTGGCTCATTTTTTCCTGGGAGAGGGGATCACCCTCCGCAAACTGCTGGGAAACGCTCTGATTATTCTGGGCATTGCCCTTACCCTGGCCCTTCCATTTTGAGATGCATAAGGAGGAACTATGGAACCGAATCAAAAATCTGATCCCGCCCCTAAAATCATCTTTTCTGGCATCCAGCCCTCCGGCACGCTGACCCTGGGGAACTATATCGGCGCATTGCGCAACTTCAAGCTGCTGGAGGACGATTATCGGTGCATCTACTGTGTGGTGGACATGCACGCCATCACCGTGCGGCAGGACGCGGCGGGCCTGCGCCGGCGCTGTCTTGAGCTTGCTGCCATTTACCTGGCCGTGGGCCTCAATCCGGAAAAGAACCTGATTTATTGCCAAAGCCATGTGGGCGCCCACGCGGAGCTGGCTTGGATCCTCAACTGTTACGCCTACATGGGCGAGCTCTCCCGCATGACCCAGTTCAAGGACAAAAGCGCTAAGCATTCCGACAACATCAACGCGGGGCTGTTTACCTACCCGGTACTGATGGCCGCGGACATCCTGCTCTACCAAGCCGATCTGGTGCCCGTAGGGGCGGACCAGAAGCAGCATGTGGAGCTGACCCGAGATATCGCGCAGCGGTTCAACGGCTTGTACGGAAACGTATTCACCGTCCCGGAAGTCTTCATCGGCCAGGTGGGCGGCCGGGTGATGAGCCTTCAGGAGCCCACCCGCAAAATGAGCAAATCCGATCCGGAGGACACCTTCGTATCCCTTTTAGACCCGCCGGAGGTAATCCGCCGCAAAATCAAGCGGGCCGTGACGGATAGCGACGCGGACATCCGCTTTGACCCGCAGGCAAAACCCGGCGTCAGCAACCTGCTGTCCATCATCGCGGCCCTGCGTGGAGAAACGCCCCAGCAGGCGGCGGATAGCCTGGCCGGCCAGGGCTACGGAGCACTGAAGGAGCGGGCGGCGGACGCGGTCATCGGTGTGCTGGAACCCTTGCAAGGGGAGCACAAGCGGCTGATGGCTGATAAGGCATACCTGCAGGGCGTGTTGAACCGCAACGCGGAAAAGGCCTCCGCCATTGCCAAGCGCACTCTGGACAAGGTGAAGCGCAAGGTGGGCCTGGCGGCAAGCTGATAACAAGCCAAGCCGCCACAGACCTCAACTTTTATCCCCATATCGGGCACATGAGCCCACAACCCGCTTACTCTCGAATCACAGCTTGATATTTTTCCGCGCACTTCCCTTGTATCCTGTCCATCACCTTTTGTACCTCCGCCTCGGTGAGGGTTCGATCTGCAGCTCTGAACGACAGGGAAAAAGCCGCGCTCTTCTGATTCTGCCCCAGTTGGATACCCCGGTATACGTCAAATAGGGCCAGGCTTTCCAAGAGATTTCCCGCGGCTTTCCTCATATCCGCCATGAGAGGGCCCAGGTTGACGGACTCCTCCATCACCAGCGCCAGATCCCGGGTAACGGCGGGAAACCGGGGCAGGGGTTTAACCTCGCCCATGGGAACCGCATCCGCCAGCAGTTGTTGCAAATCCACCTCGGCTATCATGGCCCGGCGGGGCATGTCAAAGGATTCCAACACGGTGGGATGCACCTCGCCCAACTGCGCGTACAGGGCCTTCCCATGGATCAGGCGGGCGCAACGGCCCGGATGGTAATACGAATCCGCACCGGGGACCACCTCCCAGGAAATGCCCAGGCTGGCGAGGATAGCCTCCGCAACGCCCCGTAGGGCAAAGAAATCAGCGCTATCGCCATAGAGGCCCAGACAGAGCCGCTGGGTTTCCGTGGGCAGCCCCTCCGCTGTGACGCGGTGAGGATCGAAGACGGTCGATATCTCATAAAGACATGCCTGCGCCGTGGCATGGTTCATGTTGAAGGCAAGGGTTTTCAACATATCCGGCACCAGGCTCCCCCGCATTACTGCCGTATCCTCTCCCAGGGGGTTGAGGATGGGCAAAGGCCGCATCCGGGGATCCTCCGGCGGCAAGCCCAGCTTGGCGATTTCTTTTAGCGCCTGGAAGCTGTAATTCATAATTTCGTGATACCCGTACCCATGTAAGAGATTCGCCACCCGAGCTTTCAGTTTCCCCATGGCGCTAAGGCCCCCCTGGGTGATCGTGCCCGGGAAGGGCGTGGCGGCGATGTGCTCATAGCCATAGATGCGCAATACTTCCTCGCAAATGTCGGCCTCTCCGTCCAGATCACCGCGATGGAGGGGGACGGTGGCGGTAAGGATGTCTCCGTCAATGGCAACGCCGAAGCCCAGCCGGGTTAAAATGTCCTCCATTGCCTGAACGGGGATGTTTACTCCGGTCCGGTTTTGGATGCGTTCTATGCTGGCGGTAATCACTTGCGGGGTTGGCGGTTTAGGGTAGATGTCGATCACGCCGCTGACCACATCTCCGGCATCCAGCTCATTCACCAGCATGCAGGACCGCTGCAGCGCCTCCAGCACCGTGACGGGGGATACGCCCCGCTCAAAACGGCCGCTGCTCTCAGTGCGCAGGCCCAGCGCCCGGCCCGTCAGCCGGATGGAGGTCCGGTCAAAGCTGGCGCACTCAAAGAGAACCGTTCGCGTGCTTTCCGTAATTTCACTCTCCTC
>Ga0123353_10009420_pt1 | contig 13482 bp, 13 predicted proteins | sample TergutLab28metaG_3_FD_92763 | JGI IMG/M metagenome (GOLD analysis project Ga0123353, IMG submission 92763) | Labiotermes labralis P3 segment gut microbial communities from Petit-Saut dam, French Guiana - Lab288 P3 | ecosystem: Host-associated > Arthropoda: Insects > Digestive system > Gut ... | reverse complement strand
GTACTCGAGCGTCGAGCCGATGAACGCCTGGGGGTACGAGAGCGTGGTGCCGCCGTCGGGGCGTGCGGACACGATCCCCTCGGACGCATGCGCGCCGCCTGCACGCGCCGATGAGACGGGGCGCATAAAGACCGACGTTCCGGACGCCTCGATAGTCACCGGGGCCTCGGAGAGCGAGGCCGGGAGCGTTATCGTGAACGCGTTGGCCGCGTTCGTCCAGGACGCGGGTGCCGCCCCTTCGCCCTCTGTCCTCTCAAGCGCCGTGCCGATCGGCTCAAGATCACCGGTCGCAGGGTCCACATAGTTGAGCGGCATGCTGGAGTACTGGGCCCGTATGTTGCCGTTGCCCATCCGGTACTCGCGGCTGAAGGGCGTTCTGTTCCCGGTGATCTCGGCCATGGCCCCAGGCACGGGGCCGTCAGGCGTGCCCTCTGCCGGGGCGGCAGAGGCCTCGGATGCCTGGAAGACCGACGACCAGAGCGCCTTCATGCGGGACACGAGCGACTGTTTTGATGCCGGTTGCGCGCCTCCCTGCGCCGACCCTTCGGGCGGGGGTGATGCGTGCGCCTCCCCTTCGGGCGGCGCGGCGTACGCGGCCTCGACAGCAAAGGGGTTCAGGCCTTTGAGCGCGGAGTAAAGGGCGGAAGCGGGCCTTGCTGCCTCCACGGCCGCTGGTGCTGGAGTGAGCGCGCTTTGCGCTGAGGTTGCGAAGGGTCCGGCGAACGCATGGGATGCCGGGCTCAGGGCAAGAGTAAGAACAAGGACGAGCGAGACCAGGTGCGATCGGCGGCGGGCATCCGTTCCACGGGCCACAGGCGCTACAGCAGGCACCGCCCACCTCACGGCCTTAAGCTCTCTCTCTCTCTCTCTCTCTCTCTCTCTCTCTCTCTCTCTGCGAGCAACTGCTCGGCGCTCCGAACATACCCTTGTGCATGTCAAGACCTCCCGGGGCTAGAACCTGCGACACCTGCTTTTGCATCTTGCTTAAACGGATCATCCCGCACCCTTGCGGATCCGGAAACAGCGTATATGAGCCGCCGTATATGCGCAACCACACCATGCTACACGCAACGCTGTGGAAGTCGATGCTTAAATGGAACTCCAAATCCAACATCCGTTTGCCGTGAAACCGACCGGCGCGCACTACAATGGCTCTGCCGATGGACACACCACAATATATTGTGGTTGGCACAACATGTAGTGGTGTGTCCATCGGCGGTGTTCCCATCGGCACGCACCCGTCGGCGGGGTGTCCATCGGCACGCACCGCTTTCAGCACCGTTTTTCGCCAGGACACTCTCTTCGCCAGTCCCAGTTAGAATCGAAAAATGCGCCATGGAACTGCTTTTTTCAAGGGAATAATGCTTATGATTAGAACAAAACGGAGGATAAACGTGCCGCTCTGGGCTATTGGGTCAATCCGCAAGATCCTTCTCGCGCCTCCCGGTCGATCACCGGCATGATCGCCGCGACCGCAACCTCGATCATCTCGTCGTCAGGTTCCCGGGTCGTCATCCGCTGCAGCTGCAACCCCGGCCAGAGGAGCACTTTGACGACCGGGTTCTCGGCGTGCTTGCCCGCCCACTTCACCGTGACCTCATAGGCAAGCCCCGCGACAACCGGGATCAGCACCAGCCGGGAGAGTATCGCGACAACCAGCACGCCAAGCCTGCCCGAAAGCCCGATCCATGCGGCAAGCGGTCGCACGGGAACGAGCGAGAACACCAGGATCGCGATGATCATCACCATGAGGAGGAACGATGTCCCGCAGCGCACATGCTGCGTTGAGTGGCGTTGGATCGCCGAGGGCTCAAGCGGAAGCCCCTGCTCGTAGGCGTGTATCACCTTATGCTCCGCGCCGTGATAAGAGAACACCCGCTGGATGTCTCTCATCCTGCTGACCGCCCAGATGTATATGAAGAAGGCCACAACCCTGAGCAGGCCGTCGACAAGGTTCCATAGCAGAGGGCGTTCGGCAGCCGAGCCCACGATGAAGTTTGTCAGGACTGCAGGCAACACGATGAACAGCAAAACGGCGAGCCCGATGCCCATGATCGCCGATATCGTGACCTCTGCCGCCGAGAGCTGCTCGCCTGCGACTCCCTGCTTGTCTGCGGCGCGCTGTTCACCTGCAACTCCCTGCTCGCCCGCAGCACCTTGCTCGCGTGCGACCTCGGCGCTCGCAGCTTGCGACGCGCCCGCAGGCTCCTCGCCTGCGCTTGCGCTTTCGGCGCTCTCGGCACCCTCGCGTGCGACCTCGGCGCTCTTGCCCTCTATGCCCGCGACCTCATCTTCACCCGCCATCGGCACCGATGCTGAAACCGAAAGCGCCTTCATCGCAAGTGACAGCGACTCGACAAGCCCTACCACCCCGCGCACGACAGGCCAGCGCATCCATGCGTGCTTTTTCGTGCCGCTGGCAAGATCGTGCTCCTCGACGTGGATCGAACCGTCGAACAGCCGCACCGCGACAGCCCAGTTGAGCTTGCCGCGCATCATCACGCCCTCAAGGACCGCCTGGCCGCCGATGTGCGTATGGGTGACCGCGCACGCGGCGGCACCGGCCTCCCGCTCGTTCGCTTCCTGCTGCTCGTCCGGTGCACCCACCTGCTGCCCATCGGCCGATTGCCCGTCCGCTGATTGCTCCTCCGCAGCCGCAGCCGCGCTCAATTCCTGCTGCTCGCTCATTGCTCTCCTCGCTTCGGCGCCCTCTCGTAAGGGTCGCTGCATGTCATCTTCCCCTCGGCGCATGACCCACGCCGACACGCCGCCCCAGCATCCATAAAGATGCCAGGTGCCGTCGGTTCCGCCAGTGCGAGCATACGCAGGGCCAGGTCGCGGATCTCCCACTGCGCCCGCTTGCAGCAGCGCAGCTCAAAAAAGTGCAGGAGTTCACGGATGTTCATCGTCACAACGATCTTGGTCTCCATCGCGTTAGGGAGCAGGTAGCGTGCATCCTCGGGTGCCACCCCCGCGCCGAGCATCCGACGATACGCCGCAAAAGCCTCACCGCACGCGCCGAGGAACGCCTCTCGTTGCTCGGCATCCGAACCGATGTCGGGCGGGACGATGAATACCGGCTCCTCGGCGTAGGAGACGTAGCGCTGCGACTGCTGGTTGTAGCTCGCAAGGCGGTGCCGCACGAGCTGATGCGTGAGCGCACGCGAGACACCGTCGATCGCAAACGTGTAGCTCGCGTGCTCAAGCGCCGAGAAATGGCCGCTCTCCATGATGGTGGCGAGCACTTTGCGCACCGCCTCATCGCCCATGTGCCCCATGAGCTCGGCGGCTCCGACCGGGGCGTAGCACAACCGTGCGGCGACGGCGACAAAGCGCTCGGGGTCAGGCGTGTGTGAGAGCAGGCGAACGTCCATGCGGATCCTCAAAAAAAGCATCATCAACGAGCGGGGTCAGCACCCACAAACCGGCAAGATCCCGCCTACATAGCCAAGGCTCGCCTGCGCAGCAGCCCCCCGCGCAGCAGCCCCGCTACTTTGTGCGGCTCGACCAGCCCCGCCCTACTCGGCGACCTCGGCAGCCTCTGTGGCTTCAGCGGCCTCGGCGACCTCCGTCGTGGCAGCCTCATCAGCTGTGGCCTGCTCGGATGCCTCTGCGGCAGTCTCTTTCCGCACGGCTTTGGCCTCGTGCTGCGCGGCGCGGGCGGCCTTCTCGGCGGCCTTTGCCTCACGTGCCTGCTTAGCGGTGACGGCAGCTTCCTCGGCGGCCTTGCGACGCGCCTCCTTCTCGGCGGCCTCCCGCTCGAGCACAGCGCTCGCGGCGGAACCGAACTTGTCGGAGAACCGCTGGACACGCCCACCGGTGTCGACGAACTTCTGCTGGCCGGTAAAGAACGGGTGGCACTGGTTGCAGAGTTCCACGTGCAACTTGCCGCCGGCAGTCGAACGGGTCTCAAAGCGGTTCCCGCATGAGCAAGTGATCGTCGTAGGAAGGTATTTAGGGTGGATCTCGGTTTTCACGCTTTCGCACCTCCAGGTCAACCGCCCCGCTATCCGCCCTGGTTTCCGACCAGGTGCGAGGGCAGCCGGAGTAGGATACCATGCCGAGAAAATTGCGGCTACACGCGCATCACATGCTGTCGCATGTGTTATCGCATGCGTGCGCGTCACATGCGCATTATCGCCAGGCCCTGAGCTGGGTTTTGTCGAACCCCCACTGAGGCGTAACGAGACGGTCATCTATATCCGCGCTATACCAGGGCGAATCCTCGCTGTCGCCTTTTAAGATTTGAATATCCTGCGCGGGCATATAGCTTTGGGCCAGCATAAAGACTTTCTCGCCCGAGTCCTCATCGACGGCCATATCGACAACGATAACGCAGTGTCCCGGAAAACCGCCCACGATAAACACGTCGCCTATCGCTATGCCAGAGACATCCTTTGAGACCAGCTCTTTTTCCAGCGAGTACGTGTTTGCGTAGGCGTACACGACATCAAGGTATTTCGTGAAGCTCTCATACGAGCCATTGTTGCGGCTGTTCTTTACCCACGAGACGTTATTCCCCTTGACTGAGATGTCATACCCGCTCGCCCACTTGGAAAAATCCGCCGTAAACCCGCTTACGAAATTGAAGCGGATGCTCTTCTGCTGGCCGACAGCGTAAAGGTACTCGGCTCTAAGCCGTATGACCGCATCGGCACATTGCTGCAAATCCCTATCGCCGAGGGTGTAGTCCACAACAGCCAAGTAAACGTCGCTTGTCTTCTCTCTCCCATCGAAGTACTTCACCTTGGAGCCATCAGGCTTTAGCGGAAGCGCCTGCAAGAACTCCGCGAAACTGCCAGGCTCGGCTTTTATCCGGGAAAAACCGTCAGGCGGTGCAAAGCGGTCTTTTAAGATCGCGCCGTCAGGGTTTATCACAGAAGCGGGCGTATCGGGCACGGGCTGATTCAGCAACGGCTCTGCTCTATCTGCCGAGCCTTCAGGTTTGGATGCCCTGCAGCCAACCAGCAAGCCGAGCACCATGAGCAAACTGCACATCAATACCAAAGTTGCTACGAAGATAGGGCATCCGCCTGCTTTCATTCCCGCCTGCGGCAAACGGCTATGGGATGTTGACACGCGACATAAAAACCGACGTGACTTTCTGCGTTTCAAAATTCCTCCAACCTGCAAGTAAGGCTCCGGTTAAACGCGTAAGGCTCCTGTTAGATGCCTGCGACATCAGGATCAGGCTCCTGTTAGATGCCTGCGTCTTCGGGCACTGAATCCATCAAGCGCTCACTTCACCACACCCGCACGATAGTGACTGCACCCTCGGCATGGCGATAAACAATCAGAAACGGCGGATACTTGAGTTCCCGAAGTGATGGTACCTCAAACTCTGGAACGACCCGCCCGCTCTCAGGAGACGTGGTCAGCTGATCTACGCGGGCAAGGATCTCGGCAACAAGCCGCACGCCGACCATTGGCAACTGTTTTGAAGAGTACCAATCAAGGATGCCCCGCAGATCATCGTAGGCAGACTGAGAGAACTTGACGCAGACACGATCAACCATCAGTCCAGACCCAAAAAGCGTTTGACCTCTCCTGACGAGAGCACACGTCCGGCTTCGACATCTGCGAGTCCCGTGACTACCGCACGCATAAACTCGCGCTCCTCTTGGGCAGCCTCATACTCGGAAAGAGCCTGCATAACTGCAACCCCGCGCCCATGGCTGGTAAGCAGCACTGGGCGACCGGTCTCGCCGACACGACGGACGACCTTGCCAGGATTGACCTTCAAGTCTCCGAGCGGGATAACGTCTTCCGAGAATCTCACGGTGCGCAGCACGATATCTCCAATCAGCACTTATTTATCGGTGCTGATTATAGCACTCATTAAATGCCTGCGACATTGCGCTTATGATCGGATAGGCGCTCACCCCTACCTCGGCACTACCGCAACATTTCTCCGGACTTCACAATCCAGACGGTCGCCAAGCTCCTCAAATGCCACGTCCAAATCGTAGTCGGTCTGCAACCCAAGCCAAAACTGCGGAGTCGTATCGAAGTAACGTGCAAGGCGAAGCGCGGTCTCGGCGGTCACGCGGCGCTTGCCGAGGACGATCTCGTTTATACGGCGCGGTGACACACCGACACTGAGTGCAAGTTTATTTTGGCTCAAAGAAAGCGGTTTGAGGAACTCTTCAAGCAGCACTTCGCCAGGGTGAACAGGCGCGAGTTTTTCTGTCGCCATAAGTAAGCCTCCTCTCTAATGGTAATCCGTGATCTCCACGTCACAAGTATCGCCGTCTTGCCACACAAAACACACTCGCCATTGATCATTGATACGGATGCTGTATTGCCCGAAACGATCTCCGACCAACTTCTCAAGCCGGTTGGCCGGTGGGCTCCTAAGATCGTTAACCGAGTGGGCATTGTTGAGCATCCTGAGTTTGCGCAGCGCTGTCGCTTGAATATCGCCGGGCAGCTTCTTTGAAAACCGACGATAAAAGATTTTCCTTGTCTCTGAGTTCGCAAATGATTTGATCATAAAAAGAAAATACGACGTAGCTCGTCAAACGTCAAACGTTAAGCGTTAAGCCTTTGTGCACAGAAAATCCCCGAAGAAAACGTTGTACGAACAGTTGTGCTTGCTGGCTTGATTGACCGCAAAAGCCCTGGCGCGGTTTCATTTTGCATCGCCACCACCAGCACAACGCCTCTCTCAGCCCTCCATGCCAAAACCGACCTTGTCGAGAACCGGAGAACCGCATTGCTCGCAAAACGCAGCGGCCAACGAGACAACGGGGTGCCCTTGGGTGCAGCGGCGCACAAGATCGAAGCGCAGGATGTTCGCCGCCGAGTAGAGTGTTGCTGCTGCAGCCGCATAAAACGCCATCCAGAAAGCCGAGAATACCCCGACCTCATTTGTTGGGGCAAGATCCGACGCTGCAAAAGAGAGAAAAATGATACCAAGAGGCATGCTGGCAAGTGCGTAGGCGGAAAAAACGATGGCGGCAATCCTCACCCATTTCGGTGCTCCGCGCAGCGCGGTCTTCCAGAAATCCTTCTCAGGGGAGCGCTCGGTTATCTTGCTGGAGGCAAGAACCGTCGGGAGCCACACAATAAAAATGCCAAAATGGAGCGCGAAAACGGAATCCGGAAGGGTGATAAGAAAAGGAAAAGCAGCTCCCACGAGACTCAAAACATGCACTACTGCACTCGCAATCAGCCCTGCTCCGGCAAGCACAGCAAACGCGTAGAGCACAGCAGCCATAAACCCTCTTCCGAAGGCTGCCAATGGGCTTCTCTCGGGCGTAAAAGCCATAGACCCTCTCGACCGCGCGGCGGTTGCTACAAATCTACCCCGTTGTTCTTGTCGCCTGCTCGGCGGGCCATCTTGGCAAGGAACTCCATATTGCTCTGCGTTTGCTTGAGCCCTTTAAGGAGCATATCCATAGCCCGATCCGGGCTCTCGATCCCATGGAGGATACGGCGCACCCCCCAGACAAAGGGCGCTTCCTGGGTCTCGAGGATGAGTTCCTCTTTGCGCGTGCCCGAGACGATGACATCTATCGCTGGGAATATGCGCCGATCGGCAAGACTGCGATCGAGCCGCAGCTCCATGTTGCCGGTGCCCTTGAACTCCTCAAAGATCACCTCGTCCATCTTTGAGCCGGTGTCTACAAGCGCCGTCGCCAAGATGGTGAGCGAGCCACCATGCTCGATGTTGCGCGCAGCCCCAAAGAACCTTTTGGGCGGATAGAGCGCCTGCGAGTCGACACCGCCAGACAGGATGCGGCCTGAAGCCGGTGTCGCAAGGTTGTACGCACGCGCAAGACGCGTGATCGAGTCGAGCAGAATGACCACATCGACCCCGCCTTCGACAAGACGCTTCGCCCGTTCCATCACAAGCTCGGCAACGGCGATGTGGTTCTCGCTCGGCATGTCAAAGGTCGAGGAGACGACCTCCCCGTGGATAGAGCGCTCCATATCCGTGACCTCTTCGGGCCGCTCGTCAACGAGCAGACACATGAGGTGGACCTCGGGGTTGTTCGCCGAGATCGCAGCAGCGATGTCCTTGAGCACCGTCGTCTTACCGGCCTTTGGCGGCGAGACGATGAGCCCACGCTGACCCTTGCCGATCGGGGCGACGAGGTCGATCGTGCGCGCAGTGAGGTTTTGCGAGCCATGTTCCATGCGGAGGCGCTCGTCCGGATAGACCGGCGTGAGATCCGCGAAGCGGGCACGCTTGTGAGCGTTCTCCGGATCCCGGTCGTTTATGGATCCGAGCCGCTGCAGGGCGGGGTACTTCTCGCTCTCCTTAGGAGGCCGAACCTGCCCTTTTAGCCGGTCGCCCCGCCTAAGCCCATTGCGACGGATCGTAGACATGGAGACGTACGCGTCTTTGTCGCCAGGCAGATACCCGGTGGTCCGCACAAAGCCATAACCCTCGGGAAGCACATCGAGCACGCCTTCGATGTCGATGAACCCTTCTGCTTTGACCTTCGCCCCAAGAACCGCATCAACGATGTCGTCCTTTTTCCGAAGCGCTCGGACATCAAGCTCGATCTCGGCGGCCATCGCCCTGAGGTCGGCAACCGTCAACTCAGAGAGCTGCTCACGCGTAACAGAAGGCTGTGGCGGGGTCTCGTACCCGCCGCTTCCGCGACGACTCCGCTTTCTCGGGCGAGGTGTCATGCGCCCTTCACCTTCTCCCAGTCGGCAAGGAACGCATCCAGGCCGCGATCCGTAAGCGGATGGCGGACGAGGTTTTTAAGCACCGAGAACGGCACGGTTGCAATATCAGCACCCATGAGCGCCGCCTGGGTGACGTGGTTCGCCGAGCGGATCGAAGCAGCTATGACCTCGACCTGGTGCTCGAAGTCATAATTGGAAAGCGCTTCAACGATGTCGGCAAGGTGCGCGACCCCGTCTTCGGAAATGTCATCGAACCGCCCCACGAACGGAGAGACATATGCCGCACCAGAGCGGGCAGCCAGTAATGCCTGCGGCACGGTGAAGCATAGCGTCATGTTCACCTTCACGCCGCGCAACGCAAGCGCACGGGTGGCAGCAAGCCCCTCGGGCATCGTAGGGATCTTTACGACCACATTCTCCGCAATCCCGGCAAGCGCCAACCCCTCATTGACGATGCTCTCGCGATCAAGGCCGACGGCCTCGGCAGAAACCGGCCCGCTGCACACCTCGGCGATCCGCCTGATGTGCTCAGGGAAATCGGCGAGCCTGCCGCCTATCCGCGAATACAGTGTGGGATTTGTGGTAACGCCCGCAAGCACTCCCCAGCTCGCGGCCTCCTCGATCTCAGCAATGTCTGCTGTGTCCAGGAAGAATTTCACTTAAGTCCTCCTTGTCGCCCTTTTTGGGCCTTTTTGGATCCTTCCAGGATCGCTACTTTTTGGATCGCTGTTCAATTATTCAGAAAGGGTTATTTGCCGAGCGGTCGTCGCTGTGTCGGGCTCTCAGTGCACCCGGGATCGCCACTGTGCTCGATGTGTCATTGGTGTCTGCATGCAATAGGAGCCATTCCGTCCAGGCGCTGCTGTTGGAATTTACGGAACGCCGCGATCTTGCGGCAATGGAACTCTCAAACCACGGAACGCGCCAACACGCTCTCTCCCAAAACGCAGGCTTGCGGACGTGGGGTCGACAGGTATTATATCACGCTTTTAGCAATGTCTACTAAAGCTGGCAAAAGCGGCATTCATGTGACATCTATAACCGCCTTCATCGTGCGCCATTCAGTGATGCTCTCTTTCTGACGATGCGCCTCTGACGACACACTGTGAGGCTCCAAGCCGCTGCAGCGAATCCTCCCTTATCCCAGCCTCCTCTTATCGCGGCAGGCTCTCTCTCGTCAACGTCTCTCGGGAAACACCGGTGCCTGTGCCAAGGCTGTCCAAGCCCCCAAACTGTCGGGTCAGCGAAAACATCGAGCCAAACACATCCAGTAGCGGGTTCCTGTTAGGAGTCACGACATCGTAAACGCCCTCTATGCCGCCGAGTTCAGCAGCCGCATCAAGCGCATCCTGATACGTTCCCAGCTCGTCGATAAGGCCCTTCTCCTTGGCCTGCATGCCGCTCCATGCCCAGCCGGTGGCAAGCTTCTCAACTTCGCTTCTTTTCATGTTGCGCCCCTCGGCGACGATATCGATGAAAAGATCGTATGCCTCGTCAACCTCGCCTTGGATGAGCGCCCTCTCGGCATCGGTAAGCTTGCGGTACGGGCTGCCGGTGTCTTTGTTCTCACCCGCAGTGATCATCTCGAACTCAACGCCGACTTTATCCATCAGCCCGCTGACGTTAGGAATCTGCGCTATAACACCGATGCTTCCAACCGCCGAGCCCTTGTTCGCCCAGATCTCATCGGCCTGCGAGGCAACCATGTAGGCACCCGAGGCACCCACATCGCCGATGGACACGACAACCGGCTTGCTGCAAGCGGCGACATACTCGGATATCTCCTCGCTTGCCGCTACGGTCCCACCGGGCGAGTCCACGCGCAGAAGGATCGCTTTTACATTGGCGTTGCTTTCTGCATCGTCAATCAGCTCATAAAAGTATTCCGGCGTGATCGTGCCCGAATAGGCATCACCTGTCCCTGCAATCACCCCATTCAGGTGAATGACAGCAACTGCATCGCGATACGCAGACGAGAAGTTGCTGGCACTGCTCCTGCGAGAAGAGCCGCCGCTGGAACTCAATAGCGCACAAGGCCAAACACATATGCCGCCAGTCATCAACAACACAAGCAAGATCCCGATAACCCACCCGACCCAGCCGCGCTGCTTTTTTTCAGGCTGCGCTGGAGCGACAGGCTGTGGGGTCATGCCTGGCGGCATTGCGCCTTGCGGGGGCATCGCGCCCTGCGGAGGTACCGCACCCTGCATAGGCATCGCGCCATAGGGCGGCACCGCACCTTGCGGGGGCATTGCGCCTTGATATTGTCCGGGTGGTTGCACGGGTGGGACTGGCGGATAGCCTTCGGCCATATTCGCCTCCATTGATGATTGTCACATGATTGCGACTGTTTTATGAGTTTAGCGCCTTCGCAGCCGATGCGTAAAGTCCCGGGTCCGAGCTGCCCGGGCCCGAGCACCGAGGATCCGGATCCCAAAGGCCTTAGCCCAAGAACCTGAACTCCGAGAGCCCAAGTGCCGATGCGCATCGCCTTCAGCTGCTTTTAACTGCTTTTTGCTGCCTCTAGCCGACCAGGATAACGCCAGCCTCACAGGTCCTCGACCCGGATGACCGACTCGATACCCTCAACGGAGCCATGAGCGGCAAGCGCCTCAAGTGCAGCACGAACAGCAGCTTCACGAGCCCTGTGCGTCACGTACACAACCTCGGCGATCTCGCCCTTTGTCTCCTGCTGGATCACGCTCGCGAGCGAGACCCCATGGTCGCCAAAGAGCTTCGCGGTCGCTGCAAGCACGCCCGGGCGGTCGATGACGACCAGCCGCACGTAGTAGCGCGTCTCCAGATCGGTTATGGCGCGCACCTCAAGCTTGTCGGTGCAGGTGCATCCGGCCACAGGCGCGCACCCGGAGTTGATCCGGCGCGACACCTCGATGATGTCGCCGACGACCGCCGAGGCCGCCGGGAGCGAGCCCGCTCCTTCGCCAAAGAACATCGTCTGACCCACCGCGTCGCCGATCACATAGATCGCGTTGTATACGCCATTGACACTTGCAAGTGGATGCGAGCCAGGGATGATGGTGGGATGCACGCGCACATCGATCTCGTCGCCAACACGCCGCCCGATTGCAAGCAGCTTGATTGTGTTGCCCATGCGCTCGGCGTATTCGATGTCAACGGGCGAGAGTCTCCTGATGCCCTCGGTGAAGACCTGATCCATGTGCACGCGGCTGTTGAAGGCGATCGACGACAGGATCGCGATCTTTGCGGCCGCATCATGCCCGTCCACGTCTGCGGTCGGGTCGGCCTCGGCAAAGCCCTTCTCCTGGGCCTCGGCAAGCGCTGTGTCGTAGTCGAGCCCATCCTCGGTCATACGCGTGAGCATGTAATTGGTAGTCCCGTTCACAATGCCCATGACCGTGCTGATCTCGTTGCTCGTGAGCGCATGCTTGAGAGGCTCGATGATGGGGATGCCGCCGCCGACGCTCGCCTCAAAGCGGATCTCGACACCGTGCGACTCGGCGGCCTTCATGACCTCCTCGCCATAGCTCGCAAGAAGCGCCTTGTTCGCCGTGACGACATTCTTGCCCGCAGAAAGCGCCGAGAGCACCATCTCGTGCGCAACGCCGATCCCCCCCACGAGCTCGACGACGATGTCGATGCTGTCGTCGTTTATGATGTCGGCAGCATCCGTGGTGCAGGCATCGGGCGGCAAGCCGAGGTCAGAGAAGCGACCCGTGTTGCGATCGGCATAGCGCACGATCTCGACATCGGCACCCGAATGCCTCAGGAAGTCCTCTCGGTGCTTCGCAAGGATCGACACGACCCCTGACCCGACGGTGCCAAGTCCTATCAGCCCGACCCGGATTGTACGCATTGTTAAACCCGCCTCCCTGCTCGGCGATGGTGCTACCTGCCGATGCACTGCTTACACACTTGCGAATGATCGCGACTTTCATACGCCGAACAAGCGTGGATGCCCAAACTCCGTTATTCGTGGGCTTGGGCGTACGCTCTCGCTCTACCTGACAATCCCCCGTAGCTTGATCTCTAAGTCACTAATAGGTTCCGTACTTCAGGAAATAGCTGAACTCGTTTACTCCCTCGATATCCGCCTTCTTCACATCGATCACGCTGTACCAGCAACGCACATCAGTAGTGATAACAGAAGGTAACAGCAGGGCTGTTTCGATGCAGATCTCATTGTTATTCCTGGTCAACGAGTCTATTTGCATTTTTACCACACCGCTGGTGTACGTGCCGAAACCGGGCGAGAGCATAACTATGATCGCGTTGTCCTTGAAAAAGGCTTGATCGTACGTGTGGGATATTCTTCCACCTGCATCCAAGAAGGCATCCAGTTCGTCCATGGATGTCAGCACCCAGATGCTCCCTATCGAATAACCATCTATTTGCCCCTCCTGCTGACTGGCAGTGAAAAGGATCTGCGTCCCATCTGGGACGGAGCCCCTTTCCCCGATCGCATAGGCCGAAACCCCTGGCAGAAGCTCATGCAGACGATCCATTACGCTGTCGGGTACCACATTGCTTCCTCCATAGATCTGGACATCCGGCTTGGCAATCGCACAAGCATCGGACAAGCACGTCGCCCAATCACGCAAAGGCGCATCCGGTGCGGTGATGACAAGTATGCCGCCACGCCTGCCCGTCGCTACTCCACCAGCAAGCGCATCGGGGAAGTCCGCCCCCGTAGCAATGCCGATAAAGCCTTTGGTGGCAAGGGAGTTCTCAAAAGCGTAAGCGGCGATCTCTTGTGCGGTCCCATAGCGGGTGGCACCAGAGATGCGCCTGACCGTTGGCCGTGTGCCAAGGGCCTTCACTGCGTCCTCGGCACCCGAAGAGACCGCGGCATCAGAGCCG
>Ga0123353_10009419_pt1 | contig 13483 bp, 7 predicted proteins | sample TergutLab28metaG_3_FD_92763 | JGI IMG/M metagenome (GOLD analysis project Ga0123353, IMG submission 92763) | Labiotermes labralis P3 segment gut microbial communities from Petit-Saut dam, French Guiana - Lab288 P3 | ecosystem: Host-associated > Arthropoda: Insects > Digestive system > Gut ... | reverse complement strand
GTGAAACAAAATTTGTGCATCAAGCTGGTTAAATACTGAGATAAATATACTGAGATGCAAGGTCAACAAAACTTCAAAAAAATATAAGAAATGTTTGTCTGTTTTAGCTGCCCAATACACCTACTCAGAGTCAAAATATGACGTTACCTTAGATGTCAATATAAGTACAGTGTTTCTATAATTTACCTAATTTTCCCTCGACAAAGCGTTTAATTCTTAAAAAACCCGCTTTAGTACAATAAAAATATTTCATTAACCTCGGTCTGAAATACGATGACCATTGAAATTTCAGCTTTTGATCTGATTGTTCAATAATAATTTTTCGTCACTGATGGAAGGACATACAATCTGCTATTATAGATGACATAGTTTTCCCATCTGTTTGATGGAGACGTTATAATTATGTTGGACCCATGTGATGGAATTCTTGCTTACTACATATATTTTTACTCTCTACTTGCAATTTGGTTTTACTTCTAACTCATTACGTAATAATTTTTCTCTTTCCACACTGCCACTTTTACTGTCTATAAACTTGTTTTGTCAACACGCTCCGGACCAAATGATACTGCTTCATCCAAGATGCGTCCGTTTGTCAATTTCCCCATTTGTTATTACTAATATTGCTACCATTCCGTGGTATTAACAACACATAACAAGAAAATTCGACCCTTTTCACGACGTGAAGGCATATGAGGTGTTGAAACTTAGATCCAATGATTTTTAAACTCGGCACTAGACTGAGGTGAGTGGTCATGTTCACACCCTGACCATTGTACCGTGGGCAAATACTTCCCGGTAACCATTGCATAGCTGGTCGGATGGGCCCCAGACACGGAAGTCGTAATGTGTAACCTTGATATTATTAATAAAAAGAAATTTCCATTATGTAACTTCGCATTTACTGTATTTGTTAAACACAAATGCATACAAAAATTGTTGTTAGTGCTTTCTAATATTTTCGTACGTAGGGCTTCGGTTCGAGAGTACGTTCTGATACTATAGTCAGCATTATACAGCATAAAATAACAATTGCCGAGAAGCTACAACAGTGTCTTCTTCTACGAAAATTGTCGGACGTGATACCGAGTGCACAATTTATTATTTCAACAGGACGAAGCTGCATTTCATTACTATATGCACGTTGCCTAAAAATCATTCCTGCTGACCGAACGTCGCAGCAAAGTAGATAAAACTCCCAGTCCGTATTAAGGAGACCCTGGGTTCAAATTTGTGTCCGGTAATCGGCTAAAATAATTCAGTTTATCGTAGTATTCCTCAGTCCCACAATGAAGACATCAAAACAGACCACCATTTAGACCAAGGTAATAAACATTCTTATGACCTACTTACCATACCATTCTATTCCACTTAGTCTGAGTTGCTGCATCACCAATTATACCATACAAAAATAAAATCTACTCCGGCTGACAGTCCGCCCAATGTAGAAGAATCACGTAGATGTTATGATTAAAAATTTTAAATAAGTATACAGTACCTAAACGTTGACAAAAATTTAAGTTCAATTGTAGCAAGATTAAGTATAAACTGCGTCACTTGAAATGAATAATCGTCACCAAAATGATCACGTAACATTCAGCAGAATACACCCCTCAAGTTGGAAGGTTGGAGTTTCTCGTAACGGTGTTGATGAAGTTCAGGTTTTCTGGGATGTGACACCGTGTCACTGGATTAGAGATTCCTGAAGTTTTGAAGAAAGGTGGTGCCTTATAAACGTCGGTACCACTCACCGAAAGACTCAGTGTCATATCCCAGAAGACCCAAATCCTAGACCGGTACGATGTTAGTGTCTGAAGTGTTATAGTACGTGTATTTGTGAACAGATTTTGTTCTTCGATTTTGTAGCTCCAAATAAACAATAAAGAACTGCGTTTGTATTATATTTTGTAGACCAAGACAATTATTTTATATCTTTAGGAGAATTGTGTTTTCATTGGAAATAAAGAAAGGAGAATGACCAGTAATTAGCTAATCCGTCCCAAATCTATTACCCTGACAAAAAGTTTCTTTATGTTGTTGGCACAAAATTCATTATGCAGTGTAGAATAATACATAATACAAACTAATATCAATAAAGTAAGTTAGTAACTGCCGATCCCAGTGGCCGCGTGGTCTAAGGCACGGGTCTTGGGCCGCTCGCTTGTTGTTGTTATGGGTTCGAATTCCACCGGGGTCATGGATGTCTCGCTCTTGTGAGTGTTACGTGTTGTCAAAGTCATAGTCGTTGGACTGATAACTCGTCCAGAGAAGTCCTACCGAGTGTGGTGTGTGTGAGTATGATCATGAACCCTCGATAATGAGGAGGCCTTGGTCCACTAGGGCTGTTGCGCCAAGTTAATATAGTAAGTACCTACAAGTTACTTACGATAAATCAGTATCTTCTGTTGAGTTAAAAACTGCGGTGCCTATGTTTACGGAGATTCTGGATTAAAGGTAATACACGTTATAAGACGGATGTATGTTACACGTCCGAAGGCTGGACAGACTAGTCACATTCTGCAAGCAATCAATTAAGAAACCCTCCCCATCTTCATACATAACCTCCACACAGGTACTAAGAATTGCTAGGAAGTAAGACTGAAAAAAAAATATATATATACATATATATATATATATACATATATATATATATATATTACGCTTCAATGGTCGAAGTCATAACAGGATTATTCTTATCCAAGGATTCAAATCCCGTATAATATTATATGATACCTGCCCACAGCAAATAAACACTCGCGTTGCCCTATTTTCAAGCTGAAGTGCATCGATTCCCAGCGTTATGGCGTCTGGTGTTTCCCTGAAAATTGGTTCACCTGTCGCTCCTGCTTTTCAGATGTACAAAGCTCCCGGACATCCATTTTACTTATAATGAATTTTTATGTAGCAGAGTTAAGCAATGTTGAAAGGCGACAGCGTAATTCGATAACCGTAGCATCATTTTAGCACCACACTTATCTTTTGTGAGATTTGTCTTTGCCAGATTGTAAAGCTTTGTTAAGTACTCCTCCGGTGTTACATCAGTGCCTCAGCATGCTTCCATAACACTCTACGAAGCATGCCTGTCATGCGTAATATAGAAATTCCTCTTCAATGCAAAGCGCCCTTCTTTCAGTATTCTGTTGAGTATGAGGTTCCCTTTCTTTGGTTTTAGATCCCGTAAGTTTTTGTGCTTGCCTCAAAGTCATTTATAATGTTATTTTTTGTTTCACTTTTACCTGTAATTCATAATTCAATGCCACTTCTTGCCACATGTCTTCAACAAACTATCAATTCTTCCACCTCTTCCTGTATGTATTAATCCCTTTAACTATCCTGTCGACTGTAATTTACGTCGTGTTTACATTTTCATATTTTTCTTGTCTAACCATGAGCAGGTTTCTTCCAACTGGATATCTTGAAGTTTGTATCTCCTCCACAACTATTTTTCCAGTTCTCTCACACAACATTAAATGACACTAATATTAAAAATAGTTTAATCTTCTTTATGAATATCCACTTAATAAGCAACAACGTAAAGGAAATAATTCCTTCGTCTGGCATTTACATTCGACACCAGGATACCCTAGACAGCTTCTGCCACAAGCTGTGTCTAGTCATATGATACTGACTAAACTTCTTATATGTCACATTTTCGTCTTGATATGCATCTCTTCGAAATATCTGCACACGTGTCCTATTAGGAGTAACGTACACTGAGCTGGGCCGTACTAGCGTCATCTGTCCTCGCGACGCCAGCAGTACGTCGAGATTGACAGCAAGAACGCGCAAAGCGTCCCCATATAGCAATAGCTCCAGGAGGAAAGCACCCGCACAGCCCCACTGTTGCTACCGTGCTGCATCGCGGCTGGCTCCTCTCCTGCAAATAATAAGATGTGATTTCTTTTAAGCTTTTTCTTTCCTGGATAAAACCATTCCGTTTTGTTACCTTTCCAGTACGTGTTGTTACTTTGACTTATCACCCATTATTTGATTAAGAATAAGAAGCCTATCGATATCAAATTGTGTGGAATTCGTTGAATAGTTTCGGAAGGTAACTTGTGGACTAACGGACAAACACATCAAGACTTCGGGTTAAAAGGGCCAAGAAAGTAGAGTCGACCTTGAAATGAAACCCCGGGCTTTAACATGAGATAACCATCTAGATGAATCCAAAATGTTCATTGTGTTTTTAATTTTGTCCTATGTGGATTACTTATCAAAGAAAACACCCAAATATTTTAAAAGCTAGTAGTGCTAATTTGGCACTAAGCAAATATTCTTTCACTGTCGCAATTCTTAAGAGAATTTGTCAAGGTTCTGCTGATACTTCAGGAGTTCAAGATTCTCGTAATAATTAATATTAATCAAGTTTTATTAATTCCAACCGTCTTTACAACAATACTATAGGTTAGATGTTCAGTTAAGCAAGGAAGAAACAATTCAACGAATTCAACACAATGTTAATCAGTTTTTATTTTAATCAATTGTGCCAATCCGTGTTTGTACCATGAGTAAATTTAGAACCGAACTGAAATTTTACGTGAAAAATAATTAACTTTCTTAAACATTTTGTAAAACCACATCGTATGTTACTTAAAAAACAAAGTAATAACCACTACAAACTTCTTTTTTGTTATTCGCGAATGTAGAAACTGAAAGTTTTAGATCACAGTGTCCACCATACAAAAACACACACGAAAAGCCTTGGTTACATTTATTATCTTCCAGTACTTGACTAAGTTTCAGAGCAGCTATGATAGCACACAATCCCATTAAATGACAAAAATTAAAGTTAACATTCTATTAAATTTAAACACACAAAGGTGTTCGCGATTATTTAAGAAGCTCATCACACTGTCTCTTGTAGGTAGTTTACACTCATATTGAAAACGTAAATATAAATTATACACTGCTCCTTTTATACATAAGTTTTCTTAACCAGATGAGGAAATGCAGGTCTAATAATAAGAAGACAAATTCTGCACAATTAACTCAGTCAATCTGTGACGAATACTTGGAACCTTAAATGCATCCGCTGAATACAACCAATTCCTGTATGAAATGAAACATAATTTCATAGTCAGTACCCCTTATAAAAAATAGGCTGCTCATTAGAAAAATATTTATAATTTATTGTGAGCGAAATAGGAATGAATACATTCAGTGAACGAAAGAGAGACCGCCGGTAAAAACCATATTTTGGAGAGAGTTATTTAAAGAAAAATATGTTTCTGAGTATTGTTCAGGTTTTTTAGCACAATGCTTATAGAAATATATGATACAAAATCAGGTAATAAGATAAATGAATCAAATAATATGGTGTTAAATTACAATTGGAATGTAAGTGACCGTGAGACAATTAAGTGTTTTATATAAATAGATTTTTTAGGGAATATGTTTTGTTTACTTCGGTACCGAGACGGTAAACGAACGGAGGGCAGAGATTAGGATTATAATTGTTTTAAATTAATATACACACGGCGATTATTTCCCACTTATTTGAGATGGTGAAGTGATTAGGTTGTAAAGGATCATTTTCCGAACTGACAGATGTCTCCCGGTTTTCTTTTCATACATGCAGACACGAATGTAATTGAAGACTGAAAAATGAAGGATGAATTTAATGCTTAAATTTTAAGGGCAGACGTCATTCACATATGCCACTTTGTTTCAAGTTAAACAACTCAATTTTTTGCACACACACTTTCAGTTGGATCACAGAATACAAGTAAGTAAAGACATTTTCCCTGAAAGACAATTGGTGTGTTGAGCCTTCTGTGAAATATGATCAAAACTTTTGTATATCATTCAAATGAACCTCGCGTTTTCAACAGATAAGAAAAACGGTTAAATATACTATAACAATATTATTTGCGGAGTAATAAAACGAAATGGCCGTTATTATTTAAAGATAGGCGGAAATGTGTGATCTATGGCTGTTAATATAAGGGATAGGAGAACGAAACAGATGGAGAGAGACATTAATAATTAGTGTGTTGTAAATTAAATGAATCAGTAAGAAAAATGTACTTAACTTTAAAATTATTGCATCATAGAACTGATAAAGAGAAGATTCTTATCCGTCAAAAGTACTGTGGTCGGGCAGGTTGGTCCTACTGTAATACATACAAAACCCCATAAAAGACAGAACAGGTCAAAATCTAAAATGTAATTTCCAAATTCTTGTATTTTTTAAAATATAGATCAAATTTTTCTATATTTTTTACGCTGAGAGATATTATATACTACTCTCAGAGAGGTCTAATCCCCACTGTAATGATTGGTTTTTATATACACTGTCTATATCTCCACTAGATTAAGCTAATGCACAAAAAATATTTTGTACAAATCCAAGCTTTTAGAGTGAAACCCATTCGCTAAAATCATCCCAGAATATACAAGTACAATGAATTAATAAACTCCATTGCTAATTTCGACAAAAAACAAGTAGTTGCAATAGTTATGCGAAACTATATTAAACAAAACCTTTACGGAATTTAATTAACCTGACGCTGCTACTTAATAAACAAATTTAACTAGTAAAATTATTATATAAAATGCGATTCCATTTAATTTATATATTGAAAGTGGCTGAAATCTTCAGAGTGCTGTGAATGTGTGTATGTGTATATGTGCGTGTATATGTGGGTAGTGTAGGATCTTCCTTGAACGGATGTTATTTATTTACCTAACCAAAACTCTTCATGCTTTTACGGAATCCGAAATTTCATCTTCATAGTCACGAATTCATCATCAAACATGTCACTGAACAAGCCCAGTCCCGTTCAGAAGTAACAAGTTAAGTAAGTGTCTTAAGGATACGAGTAATGCAGCTATTCAAGATATTTTCCTCCCTTGATGGAGCTCGAAGTATTATTACCGTCTTCAAAATATCCTGTCATATTCTCTGACTAATACACCTCATACTATCAAAAATTATACTTGTGATTCATTAATTATTACAGCCTATTTAATATCCATTTGAATATAATGTCCCTTCTATGCCTCGTTCATGTATTTTTTCTCTATACTACAGTTTTCCCGTAAAATATGCTGTATTTATTTTCTCACTCAATAATGCTACGTGCTGCGCCAATCACATCTCCCTAATTGCCATCCCCAAGTTTAGTGAAAAATACAACCTACGAAGCCACTCGCCGCTCAGTATTCTCCACCTACCAGTAATTTCCTTCTAATTAGGACCAAATACTTTTCCGAACGCTCATGTCTTACGTTTAGTATCAAAGCATCACATCATCGACATGTTTATATTTGTTCTAGCCATATTTATTGAAAAGAGATTTAATTATCTGTAGGTTTCAAACGCATAAAAATTTCGTGTGCTTAAAACTTAAAGGGAATTAGCAATCTAAGTCAGACCTAGAGCAGAATATGTATTAGGCTTGGTACACATTCACTTTAAAAAGTCGTACATGTCTGAAAATATAGGAAAAACAACACTACCAAAAGGTCGTGTTTTACGCTCTTCACTTCCATCTTATAAAGCAGTACAGCCACTTCGGTACTGTTGGTGACAGAATACTAAAAAAAAATATTAATTTTGGGTGGTGACCTTGGGCGGCATGTTGTTCGGATTGCGTTTCGTAAAAATCTGTCTTAAGAACAATAAAAAGAGAAAAAATCTTGCAGACTATACTTAACTTTATAGAAAAGCAACGACTAATATCAGAAGCCAGCAAGTTGGATCAAGTAATATATTACGATCTGTATTGCAGGTTCTCATTTCGAACCTCGCCTGGGACAGGAGCTTCGTGGTAGGCTGTTTATAGTTTACATTATTTCGTCCAGAATAAATTTAGGGATAGCAAATCACTTCAGTTCCTTGCTAATTTATCTGCAGGTTCTCTCCAACTCGTTATGCTCTATAGTCCAATAATTTGAAACCAAGCCTCTGTATTCTTAGATAATGAGAGCGTTTCTAAACAAACTACAAAGAAACTAATATTTCACCAGGTCCTCTTCAGGACTGGGTCTAACATAGGTTTTAGCAAATTACGATCCACGTGCCGAAAAACCTAGACACCAAATTCAGACTACTTTGGTCGATAAGGGATATTTTAATAATACGAATTTTCTTTAAAAGTTTCCGTTCTTAAAGACGGCACAGACAATGGTACCACAAAAAAAGAAAAATAACTCCAACAAATAACCCGTTAACCTTTAGGCACCACGCATCCTATAGATAGGACAGGCGTACTGCCACTCTCCAGAGAATGATTTTTATATATTTAGTCAACAAATATGTTTAATGATTTCTTATACTTGCTCGTACCATCTCCGTTTATTCTTCCAGAAAATGTCATGTATTGCTTAAAGTTACCTATTTGGTTCATAAAATATTCAAATTTTACATAAATGATGTTCTAAAATTTAAATGTCCAGCTCCAGGACCAAAGGGTTAAAGCAACGTACGTTGTAGAAAATGCCAACAGCTACACGTTCCGGCTCTCTTGATAGCCATCATTGGGTTCTACAGAATAAAATAAAAAGTCTGTCATGCGACTGTAGATGTGGCAGGAGATCTCAAAATTTAACTAATTCGCTCGCAAAACCATTATAAACTATGCAGTATAAAATAAAATAAATCGTATTTACAATTAAAAGCCAAAGATATAAGGGCAGAACAGAATAGCTCTGTGTGATGTAGGGAAAGTGACATTACTAATCTGACTTGTAGGTGTATAATTTAAAGATGCTTTGATGTGATTAATTTGTCTGATTGTTTCTGTTTTTTTTTAACTTATTATGTTGTAATTTCGGGCTCTTGGGTTGCCTTTCTTTCACGGCCACACACTAATAATTATACTAACAATTACTATAACTGTACAATACATGAAACTGACGTGTGTTTATTTACAAGGGGACCTGTGGTGAACTCATTACAGTCGGTAAAACCTGCAATGAGGAAGCGATCTGAGTGAAAGCATAACAAATACATTTAAAATGTGGTCTTATAATAATTTATTTGGTTCCAAACATGGACAAGTGAAGAGCTCTTGTGATGACAGTAGCAAACTTTCGAGTTCCATAAAATGACGGTGGTTTCTTCATTAACTACGATTCTCTTAGCCTTCCAAGAAGATTCTTATCCACGAATTTAGATTTTTCGCCAGGATTTTTTTTTCTGACCAGCAGTCACGGCGAAATAGATTCTTCCGACCCTCAAGTGAATTACGATACCCCACCCTTGGTCTTAGTAACCAATATCTCTACCATGCACTGGAAAAAATACCATTCAATATATGAACACTGATGCTGGCAGGATGCGTATAGGATGGCACGCAGGAGTAGTTGCCAGAATCGTTCTTGTGGGCTTCGGCCACTACCAGTTCGCTTGAATAGCGGCCATGTCGGACACGGACGCCACGACCCACGTCATAGTTGATCATCCGATTTTCGTGGTACCAGAACACGTACGCAGGAGGCTCCGTACTCTTCTTCAGCAGACACGTGAGCCGCAGCGAGCTGCCGGACTTGACAAACTTGTCTGGCCCACCTAGAATCTCTGCCCTCGCCTCTGAAACAACACACAATGCACAAACGGAAGATGTTTTAAACCTGTACAATGAACAGTCGATGAAAAGCATTTCATTGGCTAACAGTACTAATTTGTATTGCAGGGGATACAGTTTCACTGCCTCTCAGTTGTTGGGTTATCCAGAACAGAATGAGTCTGCTCCTGTAACATAGAATATAATGATCAGCTTACAATACAGACAAATACACAACGTGCGCCGTAGTTAGCTTCCGGGATCTCCGACACAAATCGAATTTGGCGCAAGTCAGAACTCAGTCCACATATGGTCAAATATGTATACATATATATTAAAGTCTAGTTGAAACCCGAAATCCAATACAAAAGGAACCTGACCGGCCACATCATAAATGCCCCATGACCTGTGTTATTGCCCAGCAGTATTCTTCCACCACCTGCGTTTCATTGCGCTTTCATTCCGGCAAGTAACACATTCCGCGCGCGTTTCACAAATGCAATTTATTTTTTTAAACTTTTAAAATTGCGTAACTCTGAAATATCATACGTGGTGGAGTGTCTGTACAACTGTCAACAATACAAGACTGCGCCATACGTATATTATACCAAATAAATGCACATTCTTATTCTGTACAAACATTAAATAGGCTTCTGCAACATGTTTCGTTACGTGTTCCATCTCCAGGGAAAACACAATGCCATTTATTAAAAACAAAATGCTACATGCGAAGCTCTTATTTATAGATTCCTTGGTCTGTAGCAACTTCTTCGTTGACAATGATTATATGTAAAACATACTACTGTACGTATTTTAAAACTTATAGTTATACTATAGTTAAAAACATTTTAAAATATATAATTATACATTTTACATATAATCAATGTCAACGGCGAAGCTGCTACACACCAAGGAACCCACAAATAAGAGCTTCGCGGGTAGCATTTGGTTTTCAAGACTGGAATTGTGTTTTCCCTGAAGATGGCACACATGTGACGAAACACAATGTACAATTTCATTTAATGTTTGTACCAATTATGAACGTGCATTTGGTGGGTATAACAAATGATTTACGCTGATATAAAAATGAACGGAGTGGACAACTTTGAAATGAGTATAATAGCTTCCTTTCAATCACAAAATTGTCTCCCCTGCGGCGTTATAAACCACTTAGTTGATTAATAATCATAAAACACGGCAAAATGGAAAATGTAAATTGTTTTGATATTTGACTTATGCTCTAGATTCACAAAGTGTCCTATGTGGTTCATATTCCGAAAAATATTTATAATTTGAAGATTAACTTTTATGTTCTTTAACATCACTTCAAGTAACTTATACAAAAAATATGGTGTGAATGACTGTCAATTATTTCATTTAACACAGTTCATAAAATAAAGACGTATATTTATGTTTCAATAAATATAAAGTTTATTATGAACTATTAATCTCACGGGATTTGAAAATAAGCAGCTGTGATTTCTTTTGAATCAAAACCTGTGAATTTAGAAGCTGGGGTAGCTCAGTCAATGTGGAGACTAAGGTATGGGATCGACGGCTTACAAATCGGGGTTAGATTCCCAGCAGGTAAGAGAATGTTTCTCTTTCCCAAAGCGCCTAGCCTGGGTCTGATAGCCACTCAGCCTCGTACTCAGTTGGTAATGGAGTTTCGTCAACTGGCTTAAAGAGGCGCGTGTACGAAAATGAATTCACCTCCATTTACTGTCGAACTTATGGATCTAAACTTTCACCCCCATATACCTTCATAAAGTGATATTATTCAGTTATTTTACTGCAGGAACTTAGGGAACGAATGAAATTTCTCGGACCGGGAAAATTAGTAACATTGCTGAAAGTCGAAGTTCGTAACCCTGGAGTACAAATTTCGAAGTACACAAATACAAACACAAACATATCATTAAAATGCATTTTTAATTTATTTTAGGTTCTGGCCTTAGTTTTCTTAGTTGTCTGGAGATCTTCTTAAGCCGTAATTGATTTATCTGCCCAGACATCCAGCTCAAAGCAGGTACCCTGCTTTATGGTGTTTCAGACCAGGAATCAGATAATAGATAACAGATGAACAGAAAACACTTCTCCTACAATTGCACTCGCTAACACTTTCAATAATAATTAGAGGTAATAAATCATTCTGTTAATATTTTTGAAAAAATCTCCGCGTTTTATTGTTTTAAAACAACCAATGGGCCCCGCTCCTCAAATAGAGAGTGACATTGGTGCAGGTGAATTTTCTAGGAGAGTGTTGCAGGAATGTGTTTGTACCTAATCGGAAGGTCACAGAAGGTCTGATAAAACTGGATTATGTGAGCGTCCTTATTAGTGCAATTAAATAAAGGCGTATGTGATGGGTGGGATGGGTTGGGCATGCAACACGCCAGTGATTATTCGATTAGAGTACAGAATTTCAGTCGCAGAATGGAAAGGAAGACTGCAGGAGTCAAGAGAATGACAAGCATGATAGACACAGGCGGAGATCCTGAAGTGAAGATGGGGAGGACACTGAGCACGAATGAAAGATCGAAATGGACATAAGGTCTACAATGTTGGGACCAAAGGATCGGGAAGGTAAATCTTGTATGACCGGGAACCAGGTGGTCGGACGTCTTCCAGATGACTGGTGGACCCTGGACACGAGAGGCACCAACCCGGTCATCGTAGAAGAATATCCAATGGAGACAAGAAGCGGAATATCTGCCTCTTCAGGACTAGATTTCCTATCGCAGTCTTCTCGAGCTATCACTGTTAAGCAGAGGACCGTTACCTTACAGGAATTTCCGGCTTATTTATTTATTTGTTTATTTATGTATTTATTTATTCCACTTGAATAGATGAGGCTAATTAGAAGACATAAATGTTTATAAAAATGAGGTGGGTCTAGACTGTCATTGCAAAAAAGCAAGAACCCACGTTCTGTGAATTAGATAAAGCACTTCAGAGATCAATATGGAAGCAGGAACTTTGTGGCTACTTGTGCAAATCTGTGGTTTCCACGAACTAGTCCACTTTGCATCCATGTAGTCACTTCATTTCGCACCTAATGACGTGAAACTTTTCCCATAGTTTGCCTGTCCAGACAATGAAAACTGCAATAATATTGGCAGTTGAATAATGAAGTAAATATTAACCCTTTACCTGCTAATGTGGAGAATATGGTGAGCTCCGAACAATGCTAGCAAAGGGCAGATTGGATTTAACTTGGCGTTTAAAGGGTTAAATGGGATGTAGTATATACATATCCACAAAGCTGATAAAGTAATAAATTAAAGACGCCTTCTGATCAAAAAAATCTTTATTTTCTTCACGTGAGTCTGCAGCCCGTTACAATGAAGTTATAAATAATAATTTTTCTCGTATACATGCGGGGCTAAATGTCCAACATGTTTATTGGCAGCAGTATACAAACAAGAAGGTCTACAGGTCAATTGGTAAAGTGAATGCACAACCGGGATTAAATAAATGACTTTTTCCTTTGCCATCACGTTCAGACCGTCTCTGCGGTTAATCCAGTCTCCTGTCCATTGGGTACCTAGTGCTCCTTCTCAGGAGTCGAGTGGCTTCAGCGAAAGTCTGACAACGCTTGTTTTAGGTTCTTGTGACCGTGCATCGTGAACATAAGGTGAAGAGAGAAAACCAACAAGATGCAACTAATTCGATGTTTATTATCAAACTTTCTATCTCATCATGTTTCGGGCATCATTATGCCCATCATCAGGAGAATAAGACCGTGTCCTACTGCATGCGGTGTTCTGCCTTGGTGTGTAGACTGTGGTTGGCACTGTGTGCACACAGCTCACGACGCAGCTCCACAAGACCACAGCCAACCACAGTGTACACACCCAGGCAGAACACCGCATTCAGTAGGACACGGTCTTATTCTCCTGATGATGGGCATAATGATGCCCGAAACATGTTGAGATAGAAATTTTGATAATAAACATCGAATTACTTGC
>Ga0123353_10009418_pt1 | contig 13483 bp, 15 predicted proteins | sample TergutLab28metaG_3_FD_92763 | JGI IMG/M metagenome (GOLD analysis project Ga0123353, IMG submission 92763) | Labiotermes labralis P3 segment gut microbial communities from Petit-Saut dam, French Guiana - Lab288 P3 | ecosystem: Host-associated > Arthropoda: Insects > Digestive system > Gut ... | reverse complement strand
GAAGAATAATTACACTCTAGATTTTACAGGAGTAAAACACTATCTTGAATTTCATAGAGAGATTCAGAAATCGTTGGAATTCCCTGATTATTATGGTATGAATTATGATGCCCTGTGGGATTGCTTAACAGATATATGCTATGAAACACACGTTGCTGTTAAAGGTGTCCACACTTTGTCAAAAGACTTATCTGAAGCTGCCAAAATTGTTATTGGTATATTTCAAGAGGCCAGTGAGAAAAAGTCTTATTTCCACTATACGGTGGAGGATTAAGCATGGCACACCTCCTGTTTCAAATAATTATATATCCATGCGCGGAGAATGTCAATGAAAATAATTTTAAGGGTATGATAAAATAGAATGGAGCGTTGTTATTTCAAACGCTCCGGAAATCAGCAAATCAAAAACCGTCTTCACAACCGGCAACTATTGTAGGAGATAAATCTCTTCTTGCCCGAACTATGTCAAGGTCATTAAACATAATAATTCCTCCATTTTACAAATCAACTCTGCTTTCCACTATATAGTTATTGCCCAATCTGCTTTTTATAAGAGCTACAGCTATATTCGTTTTCTTTAAGAAAAATTGCTTATCTTCTTCGCTAGAGAACCCTTTATACTCGAAAGCAGTTTCATTGTTTTCAAATAAACTATCATACTCATCTGCGAGCTCGTTAGTCAATTGAGCTATTTCATTCTCTTTTTCAAGTTCATCTGAAAATCCATTACATATCAACTCGCCTTTATCATCATATATCCAAATGGGACTGCAGTGATAGTCAAACATAAATCTTATTTTTTTCAATTTAATCTCTCCTGATATTATTTGTCCATGCCATGCTTTGTTAGTTCATCAAGAACCTTCTTTGTGTTATTACCTAAGTATAATAGCAAAAAATCCCGACCCTTAAATAAGTAGACAATACTCTCAATAACACTATACGAGATTACTTCATCACTATACAAGTCCTTCATTTCTAATATTTTTTCAAGAAAATCAAAAATTTTCTTTATTTCATTAGTATTGTCACCAATAATACATTCGACTAAATAGGGAGTAAGCACATCCCCATAAATGGTATGAGAACCAGTAGAATTACCCTCCTGCCAACTTATTTCATCAAGGTATTTTCTTTTCAAATTTGGAAAATTTTCAATTAACATCAGGTTTAAGTATTCACTTTTCATTTCATTTACCTCCTAACGCATTTTTGAGATCATTAAGCAACTTATTTGCTATCTCTATATCGGTTTGACTCAAGCTTTGCTGTTTGACTATATTCTCGAGATTAGTAATCCGTTCTTTAGCTTTTTGGATATGTGATTTCCCACTTGTGAGTGTGCCTGTAGATAGTTCATGTCGAACAGCATCTGCTAAACCACCGTCGCCGATTGCTGCATCAGGTCTATATATTTCGTTGATGGCTTTTTTTAATTTGTCATTTTGTACTGAGTTTAATAATTCATCCCTTTTAGCACCCTTTGCAACTCCCTTTGCGATCGGCTTTCCTATTCCTGTTCCAAGTTTAGTTCCTTTAATCAAATCTCCGAACGGGAGATTTGCAGCGAGAGAAAAGGCGGCATCAGCGAAATTACCTTCAGCGGAATAAACGGCAGCATTGAGTGTATCAAATAGTAATCCAAAAATAGGAATCATTCCTATTGTTGATAAAAGCGCGTGTATATTTTCAACGTCTCCGGGACCGTAACGGAACATGTCGTCAAACTTATTATCGCTCATATTAAACGCCACGTCAAGCGGAACCAGAACACATCTGCATCTTGGATGTATCCCTGCGCCGATTATCCCTGTTATTGGCGTTTTTGATGTGAGAATAAGAGAGGAGCGTTTTTATTATAACGCTCCTAAATTTATTTTCTTATGCCATGTCTGTTTTCTGTCAGCTAGAATAATGTTCAACATAATGCGATAAAACATTTGTTATTTGTACAAGCCTCATAACCGCGAAAAAAGTAACGAAATATGGTATTACGAAGTCCCATCTATCCTCATGCTTAATAAACAGTACAATAGAAGATACCGCAATGGCGGAAAGGGATAAGAACTGAGAAAGACCCATTCCATCATCATTGATCCCCGGATTTAGGAAACCATAGTGCAGGTTTTCGAGAAGACCTAAATATGACATACCGAGAAGCAGCAAAGAAGGCAATCCATACAGCAGTTTAATTAGTATTTTTTTTATCATCTTAGTGCCTCCAAAATATAATCTCTCATTCGCATAATCCTGCCGCCGTAGCCATTTGAATTGTTTATAATGCTATCGATACTAATTGCCCCGCCACGGTTATATCTTTCGGCGGTTATCGCTATCTGCTCCTCGCTCATATCATTTGCTCCTGTTCCTATGAAATCTATATCTCTAAGTTCCGATAAGTGCTTTGCCGATATGTAGATGTTCTGGATGGGATCATTTAGTGAACGGATAATATTATTGATTTGTGCGTCATTAAGATTATTAATATCATAACCCAGTGTTTCGGCAGCAACGATAATCTGCATACTTATGTTTCCGTAAGATGTCTTAACAGCATCTCTTCCGGCTAATCCGCCGAAGAAGCTACCAAACATTCTTTCATTAATGCGCCTCGCATGAAATGCTAGAGGATCTATCCACATAGGGTCTCCGGCAACTTCCACATAAGCAACGCCCGCTAACAGCAACAGTGGAATGCCATATCTTTCGGCAGCGTCATTGATGACATCTTTATAAGCGTAAATCCATGACATCTTAAAATCACGAATAAATGGTGCATCGGGATGGCTGTCAATTAACTGCCATCTCATAAGTTTATCAGTAGTCCACACAGGCGAATTATTTATTCTATATTGTTGGCGAATTCGGGAAATATCGTTATGAATTTCTGTCCTGGGTTCAATCAATGATGATGGGCTCGCAAACGATGTTTCATCATAAGTGAATGTAGCCTTTTTGTCATTGGAAATATCATCTGATATATCATTAGCGCTATTATAATTCATATTAAACGCCACGTCAAGCGGAACCAGAACACATCTGCATCTTGGATGTATCCCTGCGCCGATTATCCCTGTTATTGGCGTTTTTGATGTGTAGATACTACCCTCAAGTGCTGCGCAATCGCCACAAATTTTGCCATCAGATACTCCAATCAGTACGTGACTTCCAAAACCACGTCTTTCTAACTGCTTAAGGGCTTGATATGTACCGGAACTTCCATCAAATTTTTGTGATAATGCTTCTGTTGCTTTTATCGCTTCATCAAACACAGCCAACACAGACTGTATTGCCCTGTTCGAAGGGGCATTGGATATAATAGCATTGTCGATTTCTCTTGTTATATCTCGAAAGAACCTGCTTCTCAAATCGTTATTAGCGGCAACAAATGCTTGTCCTTTTTCACCTTGGAGTTTCTTCTGACCAATTAAATCAATGCTTAGGTAATAAAAGTTCATGCTATCCAGCAGATGAGCGGTGAGCAAATCTTTTCGCGTGGGATTTCGTTTATTGATGACGTTGGTCACATTATTACTCTGCCGAGTCATTTTTAATTCTCTTAACTCTTGATTGTTTAACGGCATGTTTAATGCGTTTGCTCCATAATTGTTGCCGATGACATATCTTGAGTAGAATTGTGCTATGATTTTTTCAATAGAGTCTTTTGCAATGTGTGATTGAGTGTATGCATATTGCTCAGTATTCAATAAAATGCCTCCGTTCTATTAAGATTACAGCCGTAACATAGCACAGACCGGAACGACATAATAGGACAAGTATTAAAATTAAAGGGCTTGTATTGACTCTAATGACAAGGTATACTTGATTTCAGAATATAGAACACAAAGGAGATATAACTATGCCATACATCCCAACCTTGCAGCAGGCGCGCGAACTGCTGGAGAAATACAATAAAGAACCGTTCCATATAAACCACGGCGAGACCGTGTCGGGCGTGATGGGGTATTTCGCCCAAAAGCACGATCCCGACAGGGAAGAATACTGGCGCGTTGTCGGTATGCTTCATGACATTGATTTTGAGATGCACCCCGAAGAACACTGTGTCAAGGGTATCGAGATTATGCGCGGCGAGGATATAGACGAGAGCATTATCCGTTCCGCGCTCAGTCATGGGTACGGCATGACTGGTTCGCCTTATGAACCCGAGTGTATAATGGAAAAACTCTTATATGCCGTGGACGAACTGACGGGCCTCATCGGCGCGGCGGCGCTGATGAGACCCAGCAAGAGCGTGTCAGACATGGAATGCCCGAGTGTTATGAAGAAGTTCAAGGATAAAAGGTTTGCGGCGGGCTGTTCGAGGGATACTATCCGCGAAGGCGCGGAGAAACTCGGGTGGACTCTGGAGGAGCTGATATCCGAGACGATATTGGCAATGCGTGAGATAGAGGGCGCGGAATAACACGTGCTAAATCGGACATATTAACCCTGTAGTATGTTTGCGGAGGTTTATATATGTCCGAGGAAAACAAAAATATCGAAGTATCAGAGGATCAGCGAGCAGAGATAACCGAATTCGGGTCATTAACGGCACGTTCGAGCCGCGGGAACATACACTGCCTGACGATAGTCGGGCAGATAGAGGGGCATCAACTGTTGCCGCCCCAAAACAAGAGCACGAAGTACGAGCACGTCATGCCGCAGCTGGCGGCGATTGAAGAATCGGAGGATATCGACGCGCTGCTCATACTTTTGAACACCGTCGGAGGCGATATTGAAGCGGGGCTTGCGCTGGCCGAGCTTATACACGGCATGAAGAAACCGAACGTGTCGCTTGTGCTGGGCGGCGGCCACTCAATAGGCGTGCCGCTCGCCACGGCCGCTCAATACTCGCTCATCGCGCCATCGGCGGCGATGACAATACACCCTGTGCGATTGAACGGCGTGGTTATCGGCGTTCCTCAGACCTTTGCGTATTTTGAGAAGATACAGGAGCGCATAGTCAGGTTCGTTACGGAGACGTCTCGCATTTCCGAGGAAAAATTCAGAGAGCTTATGCTCAAAACAGGCGAGCTTGCAGGCGATGTGGGAAGTGTCATCTACGGTGATGAGGCTGTTAAGCTGGGGCTTATCGACGCGGTTGGAGGACTTTCCGACGCGTTAGAGTATCTGCACAAGTGCATAGAGGAGATTCGAAAGGCAAGAGGGGAGAATCTTTAATCTTTAATCTTATTTATTTTTACTATAAATGTATTATAAAATTACTAACAAAAACACTTGACAACCGCTGATTTATATGTTATACTTACGCTCGACAATAAAGAAGGATGATCCCTCACCTGTTGTGCCATGGGCGCTTAGGTTAACATTGTCAGGGGTTTTACCCCTGTTGATGCGCGGGATATTCCGCGCTTTTTTGTTTAGTTAAATTTGCGGAGGTGTATTTGTATCAGCGCTATGGTTCATCAAATCAATGACGAGGTACGCGACAAAGAGATTCGACTGATCGATTCCGACGGGTCGCAGCTCGGTATCGTCGAAACGAAAAACGCGCTTGCGATGGCGGTCGAGCGTGACCTTGATCTTGTAAAAATTGCGCCGGGAGCTATGCCGCCGGTCTGTAAACTCATGGACTACGGCAAGTTTCGCTTTGAACAGTCAAAAAAGGAGAAAGAGGCCAAAAAGCACCAGCATGTCATCGAACTCAAAGAGATACGCCTTTCGCCGAGTATCGATGTGCATGACTTTAACTTCAAGAAGAATCATGCTAAGAAATTCCTTGAAGACGGTCATAAAGTTAAGGTTTCGATCCGTTTCCGCGGCCGCGAGATGGCGCATACATCCATAGGGCAATCACAAATGAAAAAATTCGCCGAGGAGCTTGCCGACGTCTGCAACGTCGAGCGCCCGCCCAAGCTGGACGGACGCAATATGCTGATGTTCCTCGCGCCAAAGCCTCCCGCGAAAAAATAAAAAGGAGATATACAAATGCCGAAGATTAAGACACACAGCGGCGCGAAAAAGCGCTTTAAGTTGACTGCATCGGGCAAGGTGAAACGCAGCCACGCGTTTACCGGTCACGACATTAAGGGACGCAAAAATGCCAAGACAAAACGCGGACTGCGCAAGGGCGTTATCGCGGATAAGACCAATCAAGATAATATAAAAAGTTTAATACCCTATGGTTAAACCCCGTAGGGGCGGGGTCAGCCCGCCCGTTTAATAACAATAATTCACAGGAGTGCACGCAACCCCCGGCGGCTTCGCCGCCACCCCCTCCGGAGGGGGTTAATAACGATTACTATCAGGAGGAAATATAATATGGCCAGAATTAAGGGCGCTGTAACAACGCGCCATAGAAGACGTAAGGTTCTTAAACTTGCAAAAGGGTATTGGGGCGGCAAATCCAGACTATTCAAGACCGCCAACCAAGCTGTGATGAAGTCTCTCAGCTACGCCTATATCAGCCGCCGCCTTAAAAAACGCGATTTCCGCCGCCTTTGGATCACACGCATCTCCGCCGCAGTAAGACCTTATGGCATAAACTACTCGCGCTTTATGAACGGACTGAAAAAATCAGGGATCACGCTTAACAGAAAGGTACTGGCTGAAATGGCAGTTAATGATAAAAAAACATTTGCCGCTATCGTTGAGAAAGTGAAGGCAGTTAATGCCCAATAATATAGAGAAATCCTACGACGGACTACGCTTTTACTCCGCGTTTACACATTTTATCGGCATGGGGCTTAGCATAGCCGGTCTGGTTATGCTTGTGGTAATGTCCGCAATTACCGGAACCGCTTGGCATGTCGTGGGTTTTTCAATATACGGCGCGGCTATGGTTTTACTATACGCCGCCAGTTCTTTTTATCACTGTTTGCCTCTGCCCCCTAAAGGACGGCGTGTACTGCGAAAACTGGATCATACGATGATTTATATATTCATCGCCGGAGTGTACACGCCTATCTGCCTTGTGCCTCTGCGAGGGGCATGGGGCTGGAGCATGTTCGGGGCGCTGTGGGGGCTTTGCGTTGCAGGCATAATATTCAAAAATATATGGATCACAGCGCCGCGCTGGCTCAGCGCGGGCAGCTATATCCTTATGGGCTGGATGGCTGTCGTCTGCGTTTATCCGCTTGCTATGTCGGTGCCGCTGGGCGCTATGATGTGGTTGCTGGCGGGGGGTGTGGCCTACACGTTGGGTGGCGTTATCTATGCACTAAAGTGGCCGGGCAAGAACGCTCCTAAGTTCGGCTTTCACGAGTATTTTCATGTGCTTGTTTTAATTGGAAGCATATGCCATTTCGTAATGATGTACGCGTATATACTGAAAATAGAGTAAAAGTGGTATAAAGATTCGTGATATAAATTATTACAAAATTATTAAATTTATTGTTTTATAACTATTGACAAATTGTTAACAGTGTGTTATTCTAGATATGTCGATTATAACGAAACACGGGAGGAATGAACATAATGCCAAAAAAAAGTCTTGGCTCGCGGCTATGGCATCAACGGTATCTTTTACTTATGTCACTTCCATTTGTGGTCTGGGTAATAGCGTTCGCATATCTGCCCCTGTTCGGATGGGTCATGGCATTCCAAAACTTTAAACTGGGGAGAGAATCGCTTCTCCAAACATTTTTTACCGCCCCGTGGGTCGGACTTGAGCACTTTGAGTTGCTTTGGGAGGAACTTACAAACAGAGGGCGCTTTTATTTCGCCTTTAGAAACACGTTGGTTATGGGTATTCTGACAATAACCATCGGTTTTATCATGCCTATTATATTCGCGGTATTTTTAAACGAACTGCGTTCGCTGCGTTTTAAGAGGATCACACAGACGGTTTCATACCTTCCGCACTTTGTGTCATGGGTTGTCGTTGCGGGCATGGTTTACGAGATGCTCGCCTCGAGCGGACCGGTCAATGATCTTCTGATAAATTTGGGGCTGGCTGACAGAAGAGTTGCGTTTATGGGTCAGCCGCAAATGTTTTGGGGTATATTTATTACTACCGACATATGGAAGAATTTGGGGTGGAACGCAATCATCTTCCTTGCCGCCATTTCGGGCGTAGACCCGGGATTATACGAATCGGCGGTCATCGACGGAGCTGGGCGTTTCAGGAAAATATGGAATATTACGATTCCCTGCATAATGCCCGTTATTGTAGTTATACTGATTATGAATGTTGGCTGGGTCATAAGCGTTGGATTCGAACGGCAGATGCTGTTGGGCAACGCTCAGGTTATGGAGACCGCGGACGTCATAGATTGGTATTCACTGAGACTTGGTATCGGCCGGATGCGATTTAGTTTCGCTACCGCAATCGGTATGGCTCGCTCTATTGTTTCTATAATCCTGGTCTTAGGTGCCAACGCTGTTGCCAGAAAATTCGGCGATTCCAGCATAATGTAAGGGGAGGGTTGTTGAGATGGTTAAAAAACTGAGGTCGAAGTATTCAATATTTATCCACGAGCCTCTCGGCGAAAAGATTTTTGATATTTTCCTGTATATCTTTATGATTTTTATCATTTTTGTTACGCTTTATCCGTTTTTGAACGTAATTGCCGTATCATTCAACGACTCGACGGATACGATAAAGGGTGGGATTACAATATTCCCGCGTGTCCCTACACTGAAGAATTATGAGAAAATCTTTGAGTTTCCGCTGATTCTGACAGGCCTTAGGACTTCGTTCCTGCGTACCGTTATTGGGACGACTTGTACCGTGTTTTGCTCGGCCATGGTGGCATATACCATAAGCCGCGCGGACTTTATATTCAGAAAGTTTGTTACGGGGCTCTTCCTCATTACAATGTATGTCGGTGCAGGAATCATCCCGTTCTTCATGGTCATCCGTATGTTTGGGCTAAACAACAATTTCTGGGTCTATATCATTCCGAACCTTGTCGGTGCTTACTACCTTATTGTGATGAGAAGCTTCTTCCAGCAGCTACCTTACAGCCTTCAGGAATCGGCGTTTATCGACGGCGCGACCGACCTGACGGTGTTCTTCAGAATAATCTTACCGCTGTCTTTGCCTGTTGTTGCCACCATTGCGCTGTTTGCCGCGGTATTCCAGTGGAACTCGTGGTTTGATACATATCTTTTCGCTATCAGCAACGATAATATCACTACATTGCAATACGAGCTTCAAAAAATCTTGCAGCAGTCAAATGCGCAGCAATCGAATCCCAATCCCGACGCGGCTTTGTTGATGGCGAGCGCGGTCTCACCAAGATCATTCCGTATGGCGATGATCGTTGTTTCGGCCTTCCCAATCGTAGTAGTATATCCGTTCGTGCAGAAATATTTTGTCACGGGCATGACACTGGGCGCGGTCAAAAGTTAATTTGGGTTTATCGTTGGGCAAATTAAAAGTCCGGCGTTAGCTAAATAAAAAAATACTAGGAGGAAAATGAATGAAACGCAGAGTTTTTGCACTCGCAATCGCGGGCCTAATGCTGATTGCCCTGTTGGCGGCATGTAACGACAACGATGACGTAACTACACCAACACCGGGCACACCTGCCCCCACCGGTGGTGACAACGAAAACGGCGGCAACGATGTAGTTGTCGAAGATCCCATTGAGTTTACCCTGTTTATGGAAGACCTTGTCCCACTCCGTATTGAAGAGAACTTCGAAGGCGCAGTCTCTCGAGTCATTACGCAGGAAACCGGCGTCACCCTTAAATACAGATTTGCCGTTGGTGATGCTACCGAGCAGGTCGTGCTTATGATCGCTGACCGCAGCTATCCCGATTTCGTATTCGCACGCTCCATGTCGAATACCTTTATTGATGCCGGGGCTTATCTCGACATCTCGGATTTTATCGACCAATATGGCGATAATATTAAAGTGATGTTTGGCGACGCTTACCAATATTTAGTGCAGCCTGACGGCTCTGTGCTCTTCATCGGTACACGTTCCGCCGCCGATATACCGCAGGATCCCGCCGCCGGCTTCCAGCTTCAAGTTGCCGCTCTCAGAGAACAAGGCTGGCCTGAGGTCCGCACAATTGATCAATGGGCGGATGTTATCCGTAACTATGTTGCGGCTAATCCGACCATCGACGGTCAGCCCACGATCGGCTATACGATAACCTTCGACGAAGGCTGGAGACACTTTATCACACTGATCAACCCCAGCCTGCGCTCCGTTGGCGTAGCCGACGATGGTAACTATAAGGTCGATCCTATCACACTTGAAGTCCAATATGCTTACGCGATTCCTGAGCTTAAAGAGTATTACAGGATTATTAACCAATTGAATCACGAGGGTCTGATGGATCCCGACAGCTGGACTCAAACTATAGACGAGTATCTCGCGAAGATTGCCAGCGGACGCGTTGTCGGACTGTCTGACTCGTACTGGCAGTACGAGGCCGGTCAAGGCGTGCTTATTGCCGATGGCAAATTTGAGCAAACTTATGTCAGCTTCCCCGCTACCATGTCCAGAGACATTCTGCATCCTGACTACCGCCAGACCGCTTATGTCCCGCAGAACGGCGTCGGTATCACTGACAACTGCTCTGATCCTGCGCGTGCCGTTAGATTCATGGACTATCTCTGCCGTGAAGAAACCCAGATCCTACTGTCTTGGGGTATCGAAGGCGTGCACTGGGAGATCCGCGATGGCCAGCGTAAACTGACAGCCCAGGAAATGCACGACACCATGACGGGCGGAGATCCCCATGCTATCGCAACCGCTATCGGCTTCCACAACTATCCCCTCCCGAACGCCGGCGAGAAACTTGACCGCAACGGCTATCAGATGAATAGACGTGCTGACGGTGAAATCAGAGCTGCCGGATATAACCAATCCATTAAAGATGCTATGGCGGCTTATGACGTAGAAACGATGAGAGACTTGTTCCCGGGGCCGCTGGATCTCATTCCTTCCCGCTGGGGCGAAGCGTGGCAGATTTGGGACACTCAGCCTGCCGACTCTGATTTCGGAATGCTCCACGCTGACATGAGCGCCCTTGTCGCGGAACACTTGACGAGAGCACTGGTAGCATCCCCTGATGATTTTGACAGACTTTATGATGACTTTATTGACAGAATGAATGCTGCCGGCATGGACAGAATTGGCGAACTTGCGTCAGAAATTCTTAGAGGAATTATTGGCGAATAAGATTTCTTAAACTATTGATAAAACGGGGACACATTAGTGTCCTCGTTTTTGTCGCGTGATTATTGCGTGATTTTACAATTCCGTCCCGTTGGTGTAGGGACGATTATCAATCCGTTGAATCAAGTTGCTTTTTTGTAAAAAAATACTTGCATAATATAGAATAATCAGTTATAATAATCGGGAGTATTAAACTAAATTTTATCCGGGAGAGGTGCAAATGACGAATATCCGTAACGTATGCCTATTAGGGCATGGCGGCGATGGGAAAACCTCGCTTGCCGAAAGCATGCTGTTTCTTACAAAAGGTACGGACAGATTGGGAAAGGTTGCCGACGGCAATACCGTGTGCGACTTTGATCCGGAAGAGATCCGCCGTAAAATTACTATCAGCGCAAGTATCGCCCCCGTTGAGTACGGTGACACGAAAATCAATTTGCTCGATACGCCTGGATATTTTGATTTCGCGGGAGAGGTCGCCCAATGCATTAGAGTTGCCGATATGGGGCTTATTGTCGTCACCGCGAAAAGCGGCGTTGCCGTAGGCACTGAAAAAGCGTGGAAGTATGTCACTAAGCATAAGTTGCCGCGCGCTTTTTATATTTCAAAGCTCGACGAGGAAAACGCAGATTTTTACAAGACCTATGAGGCACTGCGCCAAACATTCGGAAACACTGTATGCCCGCTGGTCGTCCCTGTGCTGGACGGCGGCAAAACCGTGGGTATCGTTGATATAGCTACCAAAAAGGCGTTTAAGCAGGACGGAGCAAAATCCGTGCCGATGGACATACCGGAGAGCATGGTCTCACGCGTCGAGGATATGTATAATGAGCTTGCCGAGCATGTCGCCGAAACCGATGAAGCGCTGATGGAACGTTTCTTCGATGGTGAGCAGTTCACAAAGGAAGAGATTATTCAGGGTGTCTCTAAGGGAATCGCCGACGGAACGCTCGCGCCTGTATTCTGCGGCGCGGCAATGACAGGATTGGGTACAAACGAGCTTATGTATGCGTTGGCAAAATATGCTCCCGCGCCCAGCTGCGATCCCAACGGTCCTGCAAAGCTGCTTGTTTTCAAGACACAGTCTGACCAATATGGCAAGATGTCATTCTTTAAAGTCTTTTCTGGCAAAGCGTCGGCTGACATGACGCTGGTCAACGCGCGTACCGGCGGCAACGAAAAACTCGGGCATATTTATATAATGCGTGGAAAGAAGAGTACCGAGGTAAAAGAGATCGCCTGCGGTGATATCGGTACGGTATCAAAGCTCAATGACACAAAAACAGGCGATAGCCTGTGTACGGCGGGTAAAGTCGAGGCGCTTGAAGGCATCAATTATGCTGAACCGTGTTATAGCATGGCGTTCTATCCCAAGGCTAAAGGCGGCGAGGAAAAGATAGCAACGGGACTTACACGTTTGTCTGAGGAGGACTTATCATTCACAGTTGTCCAAAATGCTGAGACGAAGCAAATGGTCGTCTCAGGCGCCGGAGATATACACTTGGAAGTTCTTTGCTCGCGCTTGAAGAACAGATTTGGCGCTGAGGTTGAAATGCAAGCGCCGCGCGTTGCTTACCGTGAAAAAATCCGCAAAAAAATTACGGGAATTGAAGGTAAACACAAGAAGCAATCTGGTGGAAGCGGGCAGTACGGTGTGGTATATATGACTTTCGAACCGAACGATGAGAGTGAGGAAATGGTGTTTGATGAGACTGTAGTCGGCGGTTCGGTACCGAGGAATTTCTACCCGGCAGTGGAAAAAGGCTTGCGCAATTGTGTTTCACGCGGTGTGCTGGCCGGTTATCCCGTAGTGTTCCTCAAGGCGACGCTGACAGACGGCAAATACCATCCCGTTGACTCGAATGAAATGGCTTTTAAGACAGCTGCCAGTTTGGCATATAAGGCAGGATTGCCGCAGGCAAACCCCGTCTTGCTTGAACCGATAGGCTTGCTTAAAGTCAACATTCCCGACACTTATATGGGCGATGTTATCGGTGATCTTAATAAAAGGCGCGGACGTGTTATGGGCATGAATCCGGGCGAGGACGGGCAAATTGTAGAGGCAGAAGTCCCGATGGCAGAGATGACCGGCTATGCCATTGATCTGCGCTCTATGACGCAGGGACGCGGCTCATTTACGCTGGCATTCGAGCGTTATGACGAAACGCCGCCGAACGTGCAGGCAAAGGTTATTGAGGAGACAAAGAGCCTGCTGGAGGATGAAGACGATTAAGGCTACAAACCAAAACCACCCGTGAAAATGAACTGCCCCTGATTGTACGGACTGTACAAAAGCCCCCCCTCGTAGGGAAAAAAGATTAAGTAAACTGGCGTCGTTTTTCGAGCGGCGTCAGTTTTGTCTTGAGTTGAATACGCTCATGATT
>Ga0123353_10009417_pt1 | contig 13483 bp, 7 predicted proteins | sample TergutLab28metaG_3_FD_92763 | JGI IMG/M metagenome (GOLD analysis project Ga0123353, IMG submission 92763) | Labiotermes labralis P3 segment gut microbial communities from Petit-Saut dam, French Guiana - Lab288 P3 | ecosystem: Host-associated > Arthropoda: Insects > Digestive system > Gut ... | reverse complement strand
TTATAAAATTGTTAAACATTTAAAATAATTTAAAATTATAATAGTTGCTCCAACATGTTTCGGTTTACATAAACCATCATCAGGGAGCTCTCAGCCTGTGCTTCGCTAAAGTTACAATTTTGACTTCGGTTACATAACGTTACTTGAAGTTATCGGTATTGTGGCTGCACATGCTTTTTTGTCAGTTTATTGAGTCTTCATGTGTTGAATTTTTCTGTTTCGCCACTTTTCCCACTACCTTTCCAAAGTCATTTTGGCAAACTGTTACCTCCCAAGCAACACACATGCCCGTTATATTTTAACACGCAGAGTAACATAAACAGTTCTTCACAGAACTGTTTATGTTACTCCAGTTTTTTTCTCTAAGTACTTGATTACATTTAATATTTTGATGCTAATGTAGCTTTTATCCAAAACTCCATTTCTGTACTTAACAGATTTTTCTTTAATCTTTAATCCACTATGCAAACTTCACAACTGTAGCTTCAAATGCTTTACATTGCAGTCTAAAATATCTATTTCTTTGTATTTAATGAAATATGCTTACTCCAGTGTAGGCTACTAAATATTCTTGTTGCTTTCCTGACTTTTTTAATTCCATTGAACATTTTTTTGCATCTTCCCGAGTTTTTTAAAAATAGATGCTAAGTACTTAAATACCATAGTGTTTTTAATTTCAATATTCATACTTTGTATGTCAGTTCTATATAGTGATTAAATCAAGAAGAAGGAGATTATGCGTTAACACGGCGCGCATACAGAATAAATTACACTTCGGTTAAAAAATTGTCATAGAAACGTCTAGAAAGATTATAAAAATTAGAAGGCCTATAAATATGTGGAAAGATGATGTCAAACTGTGACAAGGGGCAAGACACCACGAAGGTTTGGATAAAATTAAATTTGCTAACAACAGAAAGAAAATGCTATGACAAAATGGTTCTTTGTGTTTCTACAAAATCTGCTTTAATCTCGGGTTGCTGTCATTCGCACAAATATTCAACTATTGCCTTCAAGCGCCATAAAGTGCCTAATTTAAAGGCCCTATAAATATAACATAGACCCTGACACACACACACACATGAATTCTCCAAATTACGAGCACATCGCAACCCCATACCAAAGAGCATATTCAACGTACTTCGTCGAGTTCAAAAGTCCACTTAATGTTACTGGATTGCCATTTGTACTGTACGTTCAATTAACACGACATCAAGCTAAATAGTGTTTCAAATTCATCTCGTGCTTCGTGCTGCATCTTCATCACAAAGCTCTGTCTGTTAAAATTGTTGAACTGAAGGTTTACTGTTTATCCTAAAACTCATAACAAATCCATCAATATACTCTGTGAGCGAAGTTGACGGATTTTAGCTTTAAGTTAGTAGTACAGGTAATGACGACTGAGCTTTAAAAGGGTTGAAAAAAGTTGTGTTTTACATGGAGATGCTATTCTTTCCTGTACGCTACAACAGGGCTGCAATGGAAATTTTACCCGTTGTTGCGAGGAAAAAAAATCTTTTTCTATCACAAGCTCTTTTACACCAGACCAGTGTGAAAGTCTATAAATGTAACATGATAGGCAACTTCGGAGCATGAAACGGGATACTAGAACACTTCTGGTGTGTGCTGCAAAAGCAAGAGAGAAGAGACAAGACTATTCACATACTGTCACTTTGGTCCTGTTCTTGCATTCCTGGCTCTCTTTCCTCTCCTTTTATAGATCCATTGTCCCTTTTCTCTCTCCATCTAACTTATCTAACTTCTTTGTATTCAATTTCCCATTTTCCTGCGTCAAGATCTTTTTCGTTTTTTTAGTCTGTCTCCACTATTCACTTCATTGGTAAGTCGTTCACATTTCTTCTGAAGAAACATGGCTGGATTACCGATAGAAGCTTAGCTGGTCTCAGATCAGCAAAAGAAAGTATAAGATGACCACCCCATTCACTCAGCGTAAAACACTGAACGAAAGATGTTAAAGACTGGACTTTATACTAGCCTATAACAACAGGTAATATTGAGGATAGATCAGTCAGTTAAGTTAATAGCTTCACGTTACTCGACTGAGTTGGATCCTCGACATAAACAAAAACCTCCCTGTTCACCACAATGACCAGAACAGCAACAGCTTTTGGGGTATGGACGCGATGGTTCAGGATTGTGTCCAGTGGCTTGTGTCTCCCAAATTCCCCAAGGCATACATGAGGCAATTAACAATGACAATTGTACCTTTTAACTCCGCCACCAAAGGCATAATTGCATATCATAACTCTGCCATCAGAACCTCGTTTCTAGCAGTATTTTATGCCACGCGAAAGAGTTACCATTGAGACAAAAATATTTACAAGTTCGTTTCTCAGTCTGCGTTAGCAGAACAAATGAAAATAAAATTGGCGGTATCCCGAGTGTATGAAAGCAGATTTCCAGTACACAATACTTTTTCTTGCGTATTTGCATTCGGCATTACATTTAATCGACTTAGAGTGAACTTGCAAATATAACAGATATGAAGGTGACATTTCTTCACTTGTATTACAAAAGGAGTAAATTATCATATTGTGATGTTTGAAATGCCTTCTTCTCCCTCTAGGTCCAGATTTGTTTCAAGTGTTTTAGGCTGGAATATGTGCAATACGTTTAATGACACTTGTTTTATATTTCATACGGCTTTTTATTGCGTTTCTCTAATATAAACTAAATTATTTTGGGATAAGATAAACCACGACAGCTGATGATTTCAAATATTAACCAAATTTTTTAATTTTGACGTTTTGCTGACCGTGCATCTCAGTATATTTATTTCAGTATTCATCCAACTTGATGCACAAAATTTGCTTCACAATAAGTTTTATTTCATGCCTCTACATGTTTCGAGCACATGTGCTCATCATCAGGAGGTCAAAATTGGATTACACAGCTTCTGGTATCATCACACCTATAGGTGTGATGATACCAGAGGCTGTGTAATGCAATTTTGACCTCATGATGATCACATGTACTCGAAACATGTAGAGGCATGAAATATAACTTATTGTGAAACAAATTTTGTACATCAAGTTGGTTAAATACTGAGATAAATACATTTTTGAAGGTTCCTTCATCATCTGCGCTTATCAATGGCCATCACGTAATGTTAGGAGAGCGGAGAGCAATCCAAGTCGATACTGGAGACATTCTAACAGGCTGGTGATCACAGCGATGTGAACCTTACATCTCACCTACACACCGCTCCGCAGCCTACGTTTCTAGGATACAGACATAATAAATTTCAGAATAAGCTCTTGATTTAAAACGCAACGTGTTGACTTTTTGTTTCCTTATTTTACATTAGGCGAAAGAAATGGACCTAGAAGGTAGACATACTGTCCTTCCGAGTGACTCATTCGCTAACAATTCAGTGGGGCGTCTACAGGACACGCTATAAGACACCTACCATCCTGTACAAAAGCTGACCATGTTTCCCCCACCAAACCACCCACGAGCGCAGTTCAACTACTCTTACACACTTAGCACTTAGCCCGTTTAATCTCCCGAAGACAAATTAACATTTTGCATATCTAACTATACTTTTCTCATGTAACCCATGAATCCATTAATTGCTGTATACTGTAACAGTTGAGGGATATCATAAAATAGCGGTTTCAAAAAATATGCAAGCCTTAAACAATTGAACTAATCTAGAAATACAGCTTGACAAAATAAATACTGCTAATATCCGAAGATAACTTTTTATTGGACAAGTCGAATCTGTAAACCGACCGAACCACAAGCAACTCTCGACTGTTCTATGGAGACAGACTGTTTTCGGCCATCATTGGCACATACATTTTCTAACCGTAAGTAGCTATAAATTTCCTTGCGACTTGGAGATAAAATGACGAATTGTAACCTTATACTTCACTATCCACATATAAGCTATAAAAGTTAAATTATAATGTTCCACTGTCGCAGAGCAAACACACTTGAGTTATGTCATGGTAAGCCATTCCGCAGGATCATATATTTGTGTGTGCTGAAAAAAAAACTGTCGATAAAATCAAAGTATTCTGAAAGGACTATTTATTTAAACAAATTGATGTCTAGTACCGGGCTTCAAACTTTTTTTGAAGTTAATGAGTAACCAAGATTGTTTTTCAACTAACTCGTTCTTTTGTAGCCCCTGGGAATCCGCGGCCTTTTAAAAAAGCACTTCTTACTGCTCGTCAGACCGATCCCAGCGCTGCTGATGTTCTGCAAGTGTAGAGATAACTGCTTGCACATGGAGATTAAACTAAGGTTTGTTTACGCTAGCTTATCTCTATTTCTCTTCATGTCTGAGGCTGTATCCTGCAATTCATTTTCCAGAATTCTTAAGCCGTGTTAGCCACATTCGAGTTCAGTTCACAACAAGGTCCCGAAATGAGAACTGAAATTTCACAGGAGTCAGCTTAATTTGAATTTACGTTCCATCTGCTGCATTAAACGAAGGACTACTTTGTAAGCCGTGTCTATCACTCCGGGATGTCTTGTATAACATTCTCATTGAATATGGTATCGCAACGAAACTGGCAAGGCTAATAAAAATATGTCTGAGTAGAACCTATACCACAGTCCGGGTAGACAAACATTTGTGTTATGCCTTTTCTATTAAGAATAATTTGAAGACAGGAAATGCCTTATCGCCATTTCTTTTCCACTTTGTTTAGGTGTATGCCATTAGGGGGGTTCAGGTACACCAAGATGGCTTGAAATTAAATGGTACACATCAGCTTTTGGTTTATGCTGATGATGATAATATATTGGGCGAAAGCATACAATCTATAAAAAAGCACAGAAGCCTTAGTAGTTGCTAGTAAGGAAATTGGACTAGACGTAAATGCTGATACAATTAAGTACATGGTCATGTCTCGAAATCAGAATGCAGCATGAATTCACAACATAAAGACTGTTAGCTCCTTTGAAAGGGTGGAACAATTCAAATATTTGGGAAAACCTAAAGAATCAAAATTCTATTCAGGAAGAAATTAAGAGCTGATTGAAGTCAAGGAATACTTGCTATCATTCGGTGCAGAATGTTTTGTCTTCTACTTTGCTATCAGAAAATATGAAGATTAAGATACACAGAACTATAATTGTTCCTGTTGCTTTGTATGGGTATAAAACTTGGTCACCTGCGCTGAGGGAGGAACGTAGCCTGAGGGTGCGGAGGAGAATATTTGGGCCTAAGAGGGACGAGATAAAAGGGGACTGGAGAAAACGACATAATGAGGAACTTAATGATCTCTACTCCTCACCGAATATATTCGGTTGATTAATTCGAGAAGGATGAGATGGGCGGGCATATAGCACGTATGGGGGAGAAGAGAGATGCATACAGGGTTTTGGTGAGGAAACGTGAGGGAAAAAGACCACTTGGAAGAGCCAGGCTTAGATGGTAGGATAAAATTAAGATGGTTCTTCAGGAAGTGGGATACGGGAGCACGGACTGGATTAATCTGGCCCAAGATAGGGACAGGTGCCGGGGGCTTGTAAAAGCAGTAATGAAATTTTGGTTTCTACAAAATTCGGGGAATTTCTTGATTAGCTGAGAAAAGGTTAGCTTCTCAAGAATGACTCTGCTCCATGGAGTATAGTACAGTATAGTATAGTATAGTATAGTATGGTATGGTATGGTGTGTTATGGTATGGTATGGTATGGTATGGTATGGTATGGTATAGTATAGTGTAGTGTACTATAGTATAGTATAGTATATTATACTATAGTATAGTATGGTATAGTATAGTATAGTGTATTATAGTATAGTATAGCATAATAAAGTATAGTGTAGTGTATTGTAGTACAGTATAGTATAGTATAGTATAGTATGGTATGGTATGGTATGGTATAGTATAGTATAGTATAGTATAGTATAGTATAGTATAGTATAGTATAGTACAGTATAAGTTTTATCCCTCTGTCCATATGCATATTTAAACCTTTGACAGCGAGGGGTTACTCTATCCCCGACCTGCTGTAACTCTGACGAGTTCTTCATTTTGCATTTGATTCCGTTCAGATAACCCTAACCAATTTTTCTTGAATTTTCTCAATCACGACAAGCAAATAATTGAATCATTACTGAACTCGGAGCAGGAACACTTCTTTCCGTTTCTTTCTTCATTGATATTTAACAGTTCAAGGCTATAGACTTCAATCTGCCGGCCCCAGTGGCCACGCGGTCTAAGGCGTAGGTCTGCGGCCGCTCGCCTGTTGAGATTGTGGGTTCGAATCCCACCGAAGTCATGGATGTTTGTTGTGAGTGTTGTGTGTTGTCAGGTAGAGGTCTCTGCGACGAGCTGATCACTCTTCCAGAGGAGTCCTACCGACTGTGTTGCGTCGTTGTGTGTGATCAATAAACCTCAAGAATGAGGAGGCCATGGGGCGCGTTGGGCCGAAACGACACAAGAAAGAAAGAAAGAAAAGAAAAGACTTTAATCGACTGATATCATCGCTAAAAAAACGACAAATCACGGCGTCACATGGCAGAAAACTGTCGTCTTAGCGTGCAACTGACATTTTAGGACCCTTTCAAAAAGTATGGTTGGCAAACTTTGTAATAAGAGCGAAAACAACAAATTTCACTAAGTCCTAAGATCATGAATACTCTAAATAAATTTTAAACTCAGATCTGTCTCACAAGTGTTACATAATGAGAATGCAAGACGAGCTGTCTTGCTCTGATAAAGTACAATTTAAAAACAAAAGAGGATCACAAATCGGGAAAATTCATCACTTGTAAGCGTATTATCTATCAAAATACACACCTCCATTAAGTTGCAAGAATGGAGTTATGACTGAATACAATAAAACGTACGACGCAACTCAGAACTAAAGCAGTGTGATGGGATTTGAATCTTAAAGTAAATGGAAAATGAATATTTTTCACATGTAAATATTAATTGGAATTACAAAGAAAGCAAGTAAATTTCAACTTTAAATACAGAAGATTAAAATCGTACAATCATTTAAAATGAGAGGGCTTCACGATCACCATCAGACATTCTACTCTTGGTAGGACTCCTCTAGGCGAGAGATCAGCCTGACGCAGAGACCTCTATCTCATACAACCCACAACACTTACAAGAGACAGACATCCATGTCACCGGCAGGATTCGAACGCCCAATCCCAGCAAGCGGGCGGCTGATAGAAACATACTGTAATAAATTATAAAATGAAATGGCAACAATGTAGTTGACTCGTGAAGGACGACGATAGTATTAGTTAAGATAACAATGTTGCCAAGAGAAACTGATAACCGCACAGTCGATAGGGCACTGTTGGACCACTAACCAAGCAACACAAGAACAGTATGGGCTATGACTACTCACGTGGCGAACACGTGTTGGCTGAAACGCTGTTTTGTAAGAACGTCAGTTCTGGTACAGTACAATACAGTACAGTACAGTACAATACAGTACAGTACAATACAGTACAGTACAGTACAGTACAATACAGTACAGTACAAATGTCCACATCACAGTAAACATTTTCACTGCCACATATTTCGTTTCGCACACCCTTACGCTTTGCAGAATGTAAAAGGCTGAAGGGAAATGAAGGTAGAGAAAGGACGGGACGGAGAAGGGAAAACTGAGATTATAAGGAAGAAAGAAAGATTACAGTGGTGGGAAAGAAAAGAGCAGTAAATAAGAAAAAAGGGAAAGAAGGAGAGGACTGGACAGCCTTCAGTGTTTATGGTGTAGCACAGCCATTACTTTCCGTGGGGATTTATGTAAAGAAGGGATATGTCACAATTCCGTCCTTAGCTTCTTTTTAAGAGATGCCAAAGGGCTGTTAAACTTTCTGTAATAGGAGATTTGTAACAGGTAAAGTTGGGTGTATCAGCCAATTATACCTCGGGCCCAGTCCTTTCATCCACTCACTGAATTAATGCAGGAATATATCACACTGGCAAGATGTGTATGTGCGTATTAATGTCTTAATTATGTAGTTTAATTCGTCATATTATTCATGCTAGAGACTTCCTGCGTGGGCAGATGGCTCCTTTGTTAATACATAACTAGAGCCCGTACAGAAAGACGCTGCATGTCCCCTCTGCCCAAACACTGTGTGTGTGTGTGTGTGTGTGTGTGTGTGTGTGTGTGTAAATGTGTGTGTCCTGATTCGGCTTTTGAAAGCCAGTGCAGGCTACCTCGAATTATGCTCGCTGGTTCATTACTATATTTTGTCGGACGACCAAACATCGTCAAAGACCCTGATAAACACAGCGAACGGGACAGAACAGTCGGTTACAGCAACTACGCTACGGGATGGACGACTGGGAAATCTTGTTTTGATTCCCGGCAGGGACAGAAAAATTTTCCCCCCTACAAAGCACTCAGACCGATCCTGGGGGTCCATATGGCCTCTTACTCTACAGGTACTTGGAGTTCTTTCGCAAGGGGTAAACAGCCGGAGCTTCAAGCTGACCACTCATTCCATCTAATTTCGAGGTCAAAACAGTTGCGAAGGCACACTGATGACTTTGTCGTCTGTCTGTCCTTGCGCATGAAACAGAGCGACACTCCTCAAACGAATTTTCGTGAAATTTCACATTTGAGAAATTTACTAAAATTTTTGACACACTTGGATTTCGCTGAAATTTCTACGAAAAAAAACATACTTTGCAACAAGAGTGATCTCCCACCGTAATTGGTCTTTATAATTGACCTTAAAAAAGAGAGGGGATACTCTAAATTGAGAGAGGAAGAACTAGATCCCACTATGTGGACAGCTCGCTTTGGAATGTGCTGTGGACCTGTCGTAAGGCAGACAATATAATGAATGAATGTAGGAAGGAATGAATAAATGGAGACTGTATTCTCTGTGTGGTTCGCACTATAGCCAAAGAAATCGTTTTTACAACTCACACTGTGAGGTACGAGCTGAGGCTAAAGAAAGAGTTGATCATCGAGTATACTCGATTGTAAACGCAGAGTACGGCGTTTAGAGCACATCAAATTTAGACCTATCCGCTTAGATATCCTGTTGGAAATCGAGTGTAAATCTCTCAATTAGATACGGAGAATTCTTATAGTATATGTTAAAGGTGTGTTTGTCTGGGAAGTATTCATGAATTTATTCTCTATGGGCATCAACAGAACGAATGCGCTTGAAGTGATATGTTCTGTGGAGAGTTCATAGCCTGTTTCCCTATCAAGAGGTGTCAAATAAATGATTATAACATGTAATCTAGACAGCGCTCTCGTAAAGGGAACTTACACATTGTTAATCGCCCAGACCTGACGGTCAGATTGTCCCATTCTTACACCTGTTCTTCACTTCCTGTATGAAGACTGTTGTCTTCCGGTACGTATGCCGTGCATTCTGGTAGAATATGCCGACATTCCAGAGAAAATGTTTAGATTATCTACACTCTTGGAGAGATAAAAACCCCTGAAAGGCCGTTATACTTCTACGAGTGTAAAGTAAATTATGTCACATCCCAAAGGCAGCAATCTCCGAAGGGACCGTCCTTAGAGTGTCACATCTCACTCCATTAAGCACGTCTTTATAGTAAAAATATTTTTAAGAACGTTTATGCACGCATATTCTATGGATGTAAATTCCTTAGCTCTATGTACTTTCCCATTTTATGTATTACAATTTAACACATTCCCACCTTTCGGGGTCAGAAGCTACTCCCGTCTTCAGGCTTACTTCTCTCAAAATAAATATTACTACATAATAATTATTGACACAGTGATTAAACACGTATTAGAGTTAAATTTGACATCAATCGGATTTAATCAGTGTTTATTCAATTACTTAATTATTCGTATCGCGATTAAACTCGTAGTAGGGTCAGATTTGACTCTTGACACTAATACGAGATTAATCACAGTGCAAATAATCATTGCGTAGTAACATCTGTTTTGGAAGAAGAAAGACTGAAGACGGGAACTGATCCAACTCTAAAATGTGTTAGTACGATGGAAAAATTCCATAAAGCTAATTAATTCAAATCGTCAGAACCGTATCGAATTGTATTCTACCGATGTACATTTTGTTTATACATAAAACTCACCGTTTTCTCTAGTAAAATTTTTTTGCTAAACGTTTTTTGTGTATTCCTCGTAAAGATGATCCTCTGCCCACTAAACTCTCCGCCTTCAGTTCGTTTCCAAGAAATGTAACTGCCCACTACTCTAGGAACGTCCACCTACACTCTTCGCAGCAAACTCAGCGAATTAACACAGACACAGACTAAATGTTGATAAAGGAAGCCAAGATACTCTCTGCTCAGTAGACACTAACTTTCACGTGTCGTGCATGTAGTCTACTGCAGTGACGTCAAATACACACCCACAACACAGCTACTAGGCTGACGTCTTTCCTCCCTATTCAACATGTACAGCCCACTTCAAACATCTCTCTGCCTTTCACGTATCGATGGAGAATATGTTCAAAATAAGGAGCTTCTTGTAGGGTACAGCATGTTGATACTTGACTAACTACAGCACCCGAAGCGTATGCACACGTACACTGAAACTCATACGATAGGACAATGGCCAAAGTTAACGAGTCGTCTTCACCAAAAAGAGGCATGTCCATTTCTGTACAAGCAAACATTTCTCCAAAATTTGGCCAAACGTCTAAGATGGTCAGTTTTATCAAAAAGATTGGAGTGTCTGTTTACTAACTCTTAGCTTATAAGATTGGAGATTCTCACTGCAGTGACTACCCAGATTACTGTCATTTGGAACGCGACGTTTTGGAGGAAACTGCTGCCTTCATGTTCATGGAACAAGATAAAGATAAACAGCGGACGCCTCCGAAAATTAGCAACTGTGTCGATCTCGAAATGCACTGCTTATTTAGCGGTAAGGGTTAAATTATACTGAATGCCGCATATTCGTACTATAGCGTACTTAACGCTCTCAACATTAGAAAATGTGTCTTTGTAAACTGCTGCCCCGGTTTGTCATTACACAGAATGTGTGCCCCTCATAGTTGAAACAAATTGACTGCAAAGTCAAGGTTTCTATCATGTACGAGTATTAGATACAGCTTCATATTTGTTTGTCTTAATATAAAGAAATATAAAACAAATCCGTATTTACGCTTATGCTCGTATAGGACAAAAATCTGTCAAGGCGAATAAACACATTTCTCGGGTGTCGAGCCCTGTCGAAGTCCAGGTGTTAGGGCAGTGATCTGTCTTCACGCGACGGAGAAAGAGCGGGTATTCGACAAGTTGGTTTTCAGCTTCTCTGTTTACGTTGTTTTACATTAGCTTTGAAGCTGCTGAAAGCCCTAGGATATTCTAGTGTAGTCAGTGTACCTCAATAGGGTTGGATAAAGGTAAAGCAATCTCATTACAGGCCTGGACAAGCCCCGGGCTTTCCGGGAGGATGAGGCTCCCAGATTTCAAGACAATCGGCACATGAAGGTGGTAAGGTTGTCAGCCATACGCACCGGCCGCCTTTACCCCCCAGAAAATATTCCTGGTACTCATTTCTGTTAGGGGCTCAGTCAACTCCAAAGCCACAGTGCGGCCGAAAGGATTATGGCAATGAAAAATTGCAATGACATCATCGGGAATCGAACCCGCTTGTAGTGCAGTGCCTCAACGAACTGAACCACCGCGTGCCGCGAATAGGGTTGGAACACAGTGAAAATAAGGCTAATCCCATGATTCAACGTCGTGTCTTCGTAGTCTAAGTAGGAACATGTACGTCCATAATGCAGTGTCGCACAGGTTATGAACATAAATAAATATGAAAAATTTAATTCGATAATATGATGATCTGTATCGAAAGAGAAAAGACAAACTTTCCCAATATCATCTCACCTATTACTTTATTTATTTGCACGGAGCAAAAGCCCCTATTGGGCCAGGACCTCCTCAATATCGAGGCTTCACGATCACACTCAGACACACAACACCAGGTAGGACTCCTCTGGACGAGTGATCGGCCAGTCGCAGAGACCTCTACATGACAACACACACCAGTCAGAAGAGACAGACATTCATGCACGCGGCAGGATTCGAACCAGCAATCCCAGCAAGTGAACGGCTTGAGGCCTACGCCTTAGTCCGCGCTGCCGCTCGAATTTCAAAAACTTTGTCACTGAGCCGAATGTGAGAAGACCATTAGGCTCGTATTCGGAAGGTACCCGACTACAGTATCAAGCTGGCTACTAGCTATCGTCAGTTGTAACGTCCGTTCAATCCGTATATATTTGTTCCATTGAAGGATTCCGCCAGTAGCTGATACTAAATAGCATCCAATTACAGAATCGTTAATGAGTCATGAACTGGAAAGCGTGCAGAAGAAAACGGGTAAAAGTAAAGATACGAAGCCCCAATACCCACTGAATAAAAGGGTGGGTGGACCTCAACAGTCGGTCTGGATGATATGGCGAACAGAATAATTATGTGCCCCTGCCGAGAATCAAACTACAACCCCTCTGTCGCCAAGCCCGTCTCCTGATCACTATACTAACTAAGAAAGAAGCAATTATAACGCAAATTTAGGCACTGTCCAATGAATTCACGTAGAGGGATTCAGGGAAACCATAATAACTGATCTCCCAACACAGATTTGAACCCAGGGTCTTTCAAATCTAACCAGGAGTGCAATCGACCTCGAAATTAGTATTATTCAGTCTTGATAGGCTAATATTGCAATAGTGCCTTCAGACGGGTCACGTCCTTCCAAACTCTTTTTCTTCACGACGTCTTCCCATTTCATCAAATACTAAAACATCTCGAGAGTCGAAACACAGTCGTTGAATAATCCTAAATGAAAATTTATAAGATTTCACGTCATTCCCTGCGTAACTGAGCTACCCGTACTAGCAGAAGCACAGAAAACCTATTCCGTCTTCTCTACAGCTTCATTTTTACCGTGAGTGCAATTGTAGATCTGTAGATAGCATCGTGACGCGTCGAATGTGCAACCGAACAGCCACTGATAACGCTCATAAAAGTTTCGAACAACTGACGACCCCCCTGAGATGTGCTCTGCAGTATTGAACGGGACACTGGGGTGGGGGTTAGTGGATGCTCGACCTGGACATGTTGAAGTTAGCACTGATTTTTATCACGTTTCAAAGAACATGTGGTGAAGGATCTATAGAAACCTATCCGAGGTCAATTACAGGTGTAAAAGCAAGTAGAAAATTCAGCTTTAAAAGAGCTGAGAAATGGACGCATGACAGAAGGCTGAAGATGTTACGTGCAAGTTAGTGAATTCGCTGAAGCCGGTAATGGTTAGCTTTTTTCAAGTATTGGGGAAAATTTAAATAAGTTGGGAAATGTGTGCATACTCGTAATGTTACAGTTCTGGGCGTTCGTTGTGTTACTGTTTCCAGATCCACATTTTGCAAAGACTAACTTCTGTCATTTTTTTAAGTTTTGCTGACCGTGCATCTCCGTATATTTATCTCGGTATTTAACCAACTTGATGCACAAAATTTGTTTCACAATAAGTTTTATTTCATGCCTCTACATGTTTCGA
>Ga0123353_10009413_pt1 | contig 13484 bp, 8 predicted proteins | sample TergutLab28metaG_3_FD_92763 | JGI IMG/M metagenome (GOLD analysis project Ga0123353, IMG submission 92763) | Labiotermes labralis P3 segment gut microbial communities from Petit-Saut dam, French Guiana - Lab288 P3 | ecosystem: Host-associated > Arthropoda: Insects > Digestive system > Gut ... | reverse complement strand
AGCCCACTTTACAGCTCTCTAGATTCACAGCCCACTTTACAGCTCTCTACATTCACAGCCCACTTTACAGCTCTCTACATTCACAGCCCACTTTACAGCTCCCTAGATTCACAGCCCACTTTACAGCTCTCTAGATTCACAGCCAACTTTACAGCTCTCTACATTCACAGCCCGTATACAAAATATCAATAGCTTAATATAGTTGTCCGATATTATACAAGCAATGGAGAACGGGTAATATAAACCTCAACACATTTCCCTGCCACCATTATAGGTTGGACTCGTTCCCAATTTGATGGTATCTTCCCGTCATATCTAGGTACCGAATAAATCTAGTGGAATTCTTATTTTTTTCATATTGCTTCGTTGTTAAATCTTCTACTCTTCCCAGTTTTTTTCCCACAGCATGTAACCTGCACTCAATCTTGCACTACAGGCCATTGCTCTGTCTTTCAGAAATGAGACGAGTTCTACGAGTATTTATGTAAGGCAGACAAACACGTGCCTAAATATCAGTTCAGGGCTTTGGACCGCCGTTTGCATAGAAAATGCCACAATCCGGACCGCAAACATCGAGTATCCGACTACACTTAGCGGCAGCAAAGTTGCGTGCATTACTAATAACTCATAATGCAAATCGATATTAAATTGATATTGGGGAGGTGCGTGAAATATAAAATTTATTGACCGATTTATTCCAGTCTAAACTGCCCAAAAACCTAATTAAAGCGTCTTAAATACTATACATCAGGGGTATCCAGCCCTCGGCGTGCCATGGGTTTGCGGTCAAGCAAACCACTCATTGGGACTTTTACATGAACGGCCGGGAACCAGCCAACAATAACGGCTGTGGTCCGGTACCAAAAAAGGTTGGACACACGTGTTGGATATTGTCTTCATTTATATTGTAAATTGTGAGGCTTAATTATCAGCTGCAGCCAAAAGCTGCATTCCTAACTAAAGCTTCTGAAACTTCTTCAGAGACCGTATCCACCGTTCATCACTGTACGGTGCTTCTACAAGCAGTAAACCGAATTGTCACGTTCATTCATATACTTACTTGTTCCTATTAACCAAACGAAAAGTCTCTCCAGTACTTTCCAATAAATGCTACAAATGTCATGCTACCAATAAATTACGCGATATATCGATTAGCATAATTCAAAGATCGACATCGAATTCTTTCTTTTATACAATACGTAAATATCATTATTAACCGACATTCGTAGAAATAAGTGCGGAGCGATCGACACGTTATACAGCGTCGAGGAAGAGTCACTGGGCAAGATGTACTGGGAAATAATTGACTGAGGTTAGGAAAAATATGGCGTGCAGCAGCGTCGTGTAAAAACGAGACAAGCGTTTTAAGTGTCCACTTTAAAAGCTAACACATCATTTTCGTGCCAAGGTCATAACCCCTTACAACCTGTCTAGCAACTCTTTTGAATATTCAAACATACAGCCACTGCCTAGGGTAAAGTATAATGTATGTAACTGCTACATTTTATGTCACGTGACCTCCGTTACTTTGTCATGTCGGTACTGCTACTTTGGAACACTTAAGTCAATGAATTCCGAACAACGTATTTCGAATTAAAGTTTGGATTTTACGTATCAAATTTATGTGTAATCAACATTTCATAAAATTTCGGAATAAAGACGATGACTAACTGCTAATTAACGGGCATGAAAAAAGCACAAAATGCTAGCAGTAACGGCAAACAACAAACAAGTGGAACACAATAAGGAATATTATAAATTCTTCTCTAGAAGCAATGCGACACACGCACACTCTGACATTTACAGACATCTCGTGACTGCACAGTCAGTGCCAACACAGTAGCTCGGCGCTGGAGGGGGGGGACCCATCTTTCCGCAGAAATGTTGCATTATGAACATCAGTCACTTGGATCCCAGCGCGGATTTATTGAACGATATAAAGAGAACTGTTGAAAATAAATGTGGGACACGTACGTATTTACGTGGCGAATTGAAGGTGTGGTAACACGGTATAAGATTTTTCACAGAAGTGGGTTTAGCCCATTAGCGAATGTAGCCGAGCTTCGGAAGATCAGACCATTGCTACTACACAAACCGCGTAGGTACCCTTTCTTCGTCTTTATGTCCATTTACTGACGAAGATTCCGACTGACCGGTCACCACTTTGCGATACACCTTCATCTAAATTACGTATAAAATTTCAGTGTCTACCTCACAGAAAACAAAAGCCGTGTCCATTTCAAAGTACAATAGGTAAATACTGTCCAGGGAAATAACTGTATTTATTATTTGCTTATTTACCTAATCATATAACTAACTCCATGAAGCAGAGTCCTTCCTTAGAAGCTAATATGCTCGCAGCTAGTAAAGAAATTCCCCGCATTTTATGGAATCCGAAGGTTCATTACCGCATTCACAAGCGCCCACCACCTGTCCCTGTTCTGAGCCAGACCAATCCATCCAACGCCACCCCCCCCCCATCGCAGTCCTTGAAGATCCATTTTAATATCCTCCCATCTATGCCTAGGTCTTCCAAATAGTCTCTTTCCACCAGGTCTCCCCACCAAATCCCTGTACGTACCTTTCCTGTCTCCCATACGTGCCACATTCCCTGCCTATCTACTCATACTAAACACATAGAAAATGTGCAGAACATACTGAATTTCTTAATATTATAGCAGATTGTACAGATATTTATTACTGTCGTGTAGTTTCATAAAATCAAATGCTAAGAAATGGTAAATGTATTAGTCTATCGAACAACACAGGCAAGTACTTTACTTTGATTGCTATCTTCCTGGTACACATCACATCACAAAATGTTCTGAATACAAGTTTAATGTCTTAATGATATGTGAACTTATCAATAATTATTCTGATTAGACGTTTCCAAACACGTTATAACTTTAGTGTCAACTTCGGGTAGCCTATGAGGTGGAGGGTGGGGAACAAAATTTATCCGGTGGAAGGGAGGGGACGAACTCCGATGTATGTGTTCATTTCAACGGACAGCCGCTAAAAAGAGCAATTCACATATCTCAAAACACATCTAAAAGTGTTTAGTGTGTCGATACATACTTACTTACTCCATGGTGCAGAGTCCTTCTTGAGCAGGTTTGCAGCTAGTAAAGAAATTCGCCGCATTTCACGGAACCCGAAGGTTCATTACCGCACTCACAAGCGTCCGCCACCTATCTCTAGCCTGGGCCAGCCCAATCCAGTCCATATACCCACATCCTACCTCATGGAGATCCATCCTAATATTATCCACCTATCTACGCTTAGGTCTCCCCAGTGGTCTCTTTCCCTCCGGTTTCCCCGCCAAGACCCTATACACCCCCCTCTCCTCACCCATACGCGCCACATACCCAACCCATCTCATTCTTCTCAATTTTATCACCCGCACAATATTGGGTGAGGAGTACAAATCATTCAGCTCCTCGTTATGCAATCTCCTCCATTCCTACTCGACAGCATAAATCTAGCCTACTTATTTGTAAATCCTAAGACATCGGCAGTCCGTCCACTAATGAAAATGAAGAAAGACGCTACACACGGTTACCATGACAGCACTGTATGAACTGCTGTCACAGCTCCAGCACATCAGCAACCAACCACCTCGACAAATTTCCCGCCTTTCAAAGAAGCTAAAATTTCATTACCGTGTTTATAAGGGTACAACTCTGGGTCCTATCCTCAGTAAGGCGCCTGAGTTACGCAAATAAGAACAAAACACAATTCTTTAAAACTAAATTATATTATTTAAATATAAAGTTTTGCTAGTTACATACGTAAAAATACAATGCGCATTGGCTGTCACTGTGTCATTACGAACTTAGCAATGAGAAAAAAAATCTTAAAGGACAAAAGGTTCGACATCGATAAAATACCCCGCTTCCGAATAACGGCACACATTGCTTTAGTATTAAATCTGAAACTATTACGAGGATACTAATTTCCTTTTTCCAAATCGTACTGCAGAAATGAGTTAGACTTTATAGACTACATTATGTATTGTAACTTTCTCGGCAGGTGGGGAAGACTGAACATGGTGGTACAGCAGTAAAGCTCTGGCCTTTTACTCGGAAGGCGACGGATTCGAATCTCTATCGAATCATCAGTTACGTCGAGTGAGGATGTTCATATTTTTTATCATTTTTCAGTCGTACCTCTTTACCTACCCAACGTCGGTGTAGAGGGTGACTGTTCCGTCCGATTACACTCAATCACACATACACTAGGAAGGACTACCCTGGAAGAGGGATCGGCAGTCACTGAGACCTCTACCTGAAGACACACAATAATCACAAGAGAGAGACAACCAAGCTCCCGGAACGATTCGAACCCGCAATCCCAACAAGCGAGAAACCGCAGACCTACGCCTTAGACCGCGCGGCCGTTGGGATCGGTCTTTTCCTGAATAATACTTCCAAAAGCCACGACGCTTTTCTTCAACTTCTCTCAAATTCATCAGTAACGCTATCATTTGACGTTATATAATCTGAGACACTAACACTAAAGGTAAAAATGGTAAAGATGCCTCTGTCCACACCATGGAGGTATACAGGGGTGGTAAAGGTAGAGCTCAACTCATACTTACCCTCGACGCTAGATGTACGTAGATGGTCAACATCACGCTACGGCTGCTTTATCCCCGGAGAAAGAACCCCGGTACCCTTCGAACAGGTGGCTGGGTGAGCCCCAGAACCGATATGGACCATTTGGAGGGGCAATCTCTTGCTCTCGCCGCGATTCGAGCCCCGGACATTCCGGTCCGGAGGCTAGTTGACACGCGGACTAAGCTATCCCTTTGTCGAAATTCAAAGACACGGTGGAGACACTTATATACATTTTAGTGTTAGCAGAATTTGCCATTTAATTGTACGTACCCTCTAAACGACTGAAAAAGTGAAAAAAAAGCTGAGACCTTCAGGGTAGAGTGCAGGTAGATGGGCTCTAAGTGAGCACCACAGGAATTCACTATTACGTCTAAGTTCGTGCTTTCATCAACAGCAGTTCCCTACACCGCCAAAAGCGGCAGCACAGAACGTGCGTGCACAGAAAAGAGAGACGATGAAAAACAACTTGAAGCGATAACGAGAAAATTTCATGCTCAGGTCGCTTTTTTTATTATTGCATTCTACCTTATTCTTATCCTCGACCACGAAAAATCGAAATAACAGAACCAATTTCCTTTCTTTTCTATTCTCTTGTTCCCAGGGAACTGATCACTTGTTGAAGCGCCATAAGACAGAGGAGAGATCATGAAGGAATGAAAACTGCAAGTACTTATAGCCAAGTACACCATCACGCAGTCCATTCAATTTGTCTAACTACCTCAGGGCTTCATACTGGACCAAGCCGAAAGAATGACTCGCAGTGTTGTTCACTATTCCTATTGTACCACAAGGAAGTGTTCAGCTGTCAATAAAATGGGTGGGTTAATTACAATAATGCTCATCTTGCGAAAGTTTCAAATGCTTTTGTTAACGTGTTTCATATTCATACAGAAAGCCTTGCAGGCTTAATATACGAGTTCATGTCATGCAGAATACCTCGCAAATATAAAATCGATGGTACTACGATATCGCCGTTATTCTAACGCTAAAACTGCAATGAACTTCAACAGCAAACCCACAAACTTAAAAACCTGATAACTTCTTCATTCACTACCGATGAAAGGAAGGCGCGATATCTGCGATACAGTATACATAAGCAAGCAGAAGAACGTTGTCCTTCACGCCATTAAGACATATACGGGGCAGTAGGGGTATAGCTCCACACGTTCTTAACCTCGGCACTAGATGGAGATGAGTGATCAACTGAACGTCCCAGAGCTCGCCTCGAGAAAAATCTCTTTACCCCTACCGAGATTCCAACCCCGGACCGTACAAGGTATAGCCAAGTCAGGAACGGAATTAAAAAAAAAAGTTGCATATGAAAGAGAAGGTAGCTTATAAGGCAACACTAAGACATAATAGTAAAGCTCTGTTCGTACATGAAGGTGGATACACAAACAATGTGAAACGCGTTTTAAAACGATAACATAACAACACGCGTATTTGATGGAGAAGGGGCTACCGACTTGGCAACCGGCGGTTAATCGGAACGTAGTCCCAAAAATGAATAATGGACTGAACAACAACAACAACAACAACAACAATAACAACAGGTAGCAACAACAGTCAAGACACAACTAATATCACTGTATCATCGTAAATAATAAACGTTTAATTTCTGGGCCTACAGGAATATTCAAACCGGGCTAAGTTGGAACAAAACAGCAGTACAAATCTCCTTGGGCATCAATTTACAGGTATAAGAGTGGGAAAATTATCGTGATTATATCCCGTAGGATAAGGACAGTGAGGGACGTAACATGCAAGGGATGAGTAAGAAATTGCTACAGAATTTTATTCGGATAACCTGATTGTGAAAAAACACTTTGAAGACTACAGGGTAAGCTAAACAGCACGATGATGTTAGAATGTACGGTAATGTGATGTGGAGATGTACAGTTGATTGGGCTGACTTAGGAGAGGGTCTAGTGGCGCACATATGCTGACAAAAAAATGAACATTCGGGCTCCCAAAGAAAGGAAAATTTTTTGTTACAGCAGTTTTTAAACAAAGCATCTTCTTCTATGGAATTAAAAACGCAATCGTTCATTAATGTTATCGCCGTTACGTACCTTCCAAACCACGTTTAATTTAACCCTGTAAAGCACAGTGGTTGGTTGGTTGGTATACGTACCACCTAATTTAACGTTCGTAAATTCTGAAATTTATCCAAACAATGGTCGCGGTTCCTAAGATTTGCAGCCGCTCGGTCGCGGTAACGGTACGTTTACTGTGAGAAAAGAACTGGACATGTAAATAGTATTAACACGAACTTTGTGCTTCGAAGCTTATGCGTTAAGTGATCCAGGTGCGACAGGAACTGAGCGTAAAGTTAATTTCTTATTCTTCTGCATGCTTCTCTACAAATAAACGGTAAGAAACTTGTAAGATATAAAAATTCATCTTACGCCTCGTCTGTTCGCAAATATTGCCCGAAAGAATAAAAGCAATTTACGGCCATGGTGTACAAACAGCAACAGTACAGAACTCCATAACAAAAAAAAATACAAAGTACCGTTATTTTCTGTTTATAACTCACATTATAACTCCAAACAAAGCTCCGCTGAGGACACGTGGAAATGACTTCCTTATTGTGAGTTCATTTCTTAGTGCAAGAAGAATCTGTACACAGTTCAAAGCTGTGAAACACGTTAGTAAGACACGCGTTTTTTTTGGTGCGTGCGTCACGTTCCGCAAACTATTTGCTTTCATTATAAAACTTTACAGACCACAGTTAGACAATAAGCATGGCTGGACCATAAAATTCATCTCTTGGGACACTTCCAACGCGGACTACGTCATATCATCATCGCCAGTATATTTCTTCTTTTAATAAACCGATTTTAACTTTTTTACGCCTTTTAATAATCACAACATACAATCTGCACAATGTGACATCAATGGGGCCTACATAACCCTTCACGATTCTACAACTCCTGACCAAGGATAACATTCTGTCGCCTAATCAGCTGACAGCCTCATACTTCGCATGTAATCAGAGTCCACAACAGAGGAACCAGGAGACTAAAGACACGATTCGGGTGCTCCCATGATAACAATCTCTGTCGCACTACCGCGATATGCATATGAAATATCCGTATTGCTATATAATGTGAAGAATACAAGGTACATCAGTCCCATTACACGCCTGAGGTGCCCAGAGGGTTCCAGGAAGTTAAGGTTCCCAGATTACGTGGTGGTAAGGTTGTCAGCCTTACGCACCGGCCACTTTTTACACCCAAGAAATGCTCCCGGTACTCATTTCTTTTAGAGGCTGAGTCGACCCCAGGGCCATAGTGAATCGGAAAGATAATGTCAATGAAAAGTTCCAATGACACCATCTGGAATCGAACCAGCGGCCTTCCGATTTGTAGCACAGCACCTTAACCACTGTGCTACCGCGGTCCGCATAATGTGAAGAATACCAACATAAGTTGCAAAGAAGTACACGAAGGTCACTCGGTACACGAGCAGTGAGTCCTCTCAGCAAATTCTACTTTGGATGTTGGATTTAAAACGACGGTCACTGTCAGTGGGGGCGCTCTAATGTGATACATGCAGGAATAATGTAACACTTGGAGACAGAACGCCAACAACATTGTATGACCCAACCACATGTCACCGTTTACATACCCATGAAATTCTAGCGTTCAACTATCTCATTTGTATATACGATTAGTGATCATGGCTGCCAATTTCATCACTTAGTGTCAACGTGATTAGGTCATGCAAATCAATTCTTAACGCATATTTCTAAATTCACCTATGCGACACAAATATTAAGATCATACACCATCATCGTTTGCGAATAACACGAATGTAAATCAGGTCTACAACTTTATCTATACGTGATAAACAGCCATATGTTTCGGCAATATATAGCCATCTTCAGGCTGAATACAGGTTCAGCTGTATTCAGCCTGAAGATGGTGCCGTGCCGTGCACGGAACGGCACCATCCGCACCGTAAACACGACATACGCAGCGACTCTCAAGACCACCACCCATCCAAAAACTCGGTGCAGAAAACCATACGCTGCAACTCAACATCTAATGCTCCTGATGATGGGCGTATGTTCCCGAAACATGTGGAGCTAAGAATACATCAATAAAATTACCTTGTTGCATCAAGTTGACATTTCACTTTATTTCATGAGGAAGATGCACGGTGAAACAACCCTCAAGTCTTCCAGATTAATTAAATGTTTCGAATACTACAGCTTCAAGAAATAGTCTTTATTCCATTTTATTCACTAACGCATGTTTCAGCCTATATTCTGGCCATCATCAGGTAACTGTTTTCCAGTTAACTGTTAGGTACGGACCTCTCATTCACAATTAATGTGTACAGTATCCGTTAAAACAATGCAGTCCTCAATAAAAGGTAAATGGTGAAGATAAAGTGCACCCCGGAACAGGAACAGGCCCAGAAGGGGAGTAGAGGTATAGCTCTATTCTTCATTCAACCTCTGCGCTAGATACAGATGGGTAATCAGTGCCATTACCCGGCCGCTTTATCCCCGGGAATGACCAGGAACCCACTGTATAGTAGGTTGGTTAGGCCCCAGGGTCAGTCTGGATGGGTGTAAAAATTCTTGCCCCAACGGGATTCGATCCCCGGACCGTCCAGCCCATACCGAGTCGCTATACCGACTGAGCTATCGCCGCCCACATTATTCCCAATAACAGAATAATAGTAAAATTATTAAAATTGCTTGGTTTAAGAAAACATTACTTGCTCTCAGTCACCTGACGATTCTCTTACATTTAAATTCTGTTTATGAAGTGACTGGATGGGGCTCTTTCAGAATCTGTGGTTTGCTCCACAGATTTCTGAGCATTGTCCGTATAGAATATCAGGACGACTAACTGGGGATCTTGTTTGGTTTAGTCGTCCGGGTGTGGCATGTGCCTTCACTCTTAGTCTTAGGATTGTTCATGTGTATAGTTCGTATGCTGTTGTTACGATCATTCAGATTGGCGAGTTCATGGGTAGGACGATTCGGCTGCCTGTGTATAGCAGTCGGAAGGTTCTTGTTTGATATTCTGCTTGTGGCGATATATACGAGTCGAATTTTAGCTCTGTTAAGTCTGCAAATTCATACCGCCAGTATCATTGGTGTTCTACAGCTTTCAATGTTAGTGCTGGGTTATGAATTTCACCTTTTCACATTAGATGTGAAGAAGAAGCCTCTACCTAGCAGTCCTTTTAAGCAGTTGTCAAACAGCTACCTGATGATGGACAGACGGCCAGAAGATAGGCCGAAAGATGTCGCAGTGAATGAAATACTACAAAAGCTCTCTCCTGAAGTTGTGTTATTCGGAACGTGTAATTAATCTGGTTTAATAAAACAAAACGGGATGACGACACGTTTACAATTCCTCCTGTGCATGCCGTGAAGGCGTATGGAGGAGTATAGAAAAAGCTCAACTTATTCTTAACCTTGAAACTAGATTAGGTGAGTGTTCAGCTTCATACGCCGGCCGCTCTACCCAGGGGAAGACAATCCCTTTACGCAATGAGTGGAAGGCAAGGTGGACGACAGAGCCAGTCTGTGTGCTATGGAGGAGCGATGAATCTCTTCCCCCTGCCGGTATCAAACCAAGATTCCTCGGACGTCCAATGCATAGCCTAGTGCCTGTTATAATGATAAGATCATCCTACGTGCACGTCATGTACAGAAGTTGGAGACCCTGTTCTCGGGAAAAAGCTATACGCACCTGACTTCGTAACTCCATAGTGACGTCATACTGCACCTATCATCTGTACATATTAAGCTATATTTACCGTCTCAGACACATATTATGCTTTATAGTCGAAGACACACACACACACAAATACATACATATACATAAACACATACACAAATACATACATACATGCATACACACATATACATAAATACACACATATATATACAAATACATACATACATACACATATACACACATACTCGTACATACATACATACATACATACCTAAACACATACATACATACATACACACATACATACACATATACACACACTCATACATGCATACCTAAACACATACATACATACATACATACAAACACACATACATACATACAAACACACATACATACACACACACACACACACACACACACATCACCTGCTTCGATCAAATTTCATTTAGAAAACTCAGCCGAAAAACCTTTGCAAGAAATGCATCTCATTAGTGTTTATACAATTACAGAATATGCTTAAATTGTATTGCATTACGTCGTTTGTTTAATGGCACGTAACACGCATTCAGCCCGAAGCACATTCTCTAAAATCCATTCTCTAATTAATCCGCTCTATTAACGTTAATGCACGAGCGGGTATAAAGAACAGTGAAGCTGATATGTAATTCATTATACCTGTCGCAGTCCCAGGAATAAAATTCACTGACCGCAGATTCATTGCCACTGAAGCAAGGTGAGACCTATGGCCCAGTAAGAAAAGGATGAATGGCAAGAAATATTCCAAGCAAGTAGGCAATCTGTGTATTTGGTTGGAACAAGTGGACCTATCGTGTGCTGGCACTGTCTACAGAAGCAGTTAGTTAGATCTTTTTCGTATACAGTGCAGCCTCGAATTTCCGTGTCCCGATTGTTCGAGGTTAGGTTTCGTCCGAGCCCGTGCGCTGTATTCAGGGCCGTTTCCATTATGTATAGGATAGAATTCAGCTGCAAGTGCATATCTGTATTTACAGGGCCTTGCCGGCATTACTGTACTTCCTTTCTGCATTTCTGTGTATTGTCACGTGATTTAAGTACGTAACCGAACGCACTGTAGCGACGAACACTAAAAGCGGGAGAAAACTGTCGTAAACCGTGCAGTCCCGGCTTTTCGGTAATTCGAGGCAACGTCCGACACGTTCCACTCGAGCTACTGAGAATATACCATAATCGGCTGCGGGCTGTGAAACGACGTGGTAGTGACGCAACTCGAGGTGTGACATGCTTATTCGGGCAGAGACCGGAATTACTTCTGATACCCCGATCAAGCCTCAGTGCCATTACTAGGGCTATTAAACGCGCGTCACTTTTTCCGCGGTGACACAGTACATGTACTTGTACTTATCTGCTCTTAATATTCCGCGTTACAGTAGTACGGATTAATTCACGAACATAAACTGATGATGTTGCTAAATGAGCTCATATTACATAATAACTTACATTTTCCAATATGGTATAGAGTCTCAATACTACTTGAAAAAAGTAACTCCCAGCAGAGGCATGAGATTATCACATTGTATAAATCGTCTCTGGGGACCAAACATTGTCCTATACAATGGGTTCCCGGGGCGCTTCCACTGGGGCCAAAGCGGACTGGTCGTCTAGTGCCGAGGGTAAGAATGAGTGGAGACGCAACTCCATTACTCCACATGCCTTAATGGCGTGTACATGGACAAGCTACCTTTACCTTTGAAAGGACGAATTTCTAACAAATGGCGTACTAATGTTCGCCAGGTGTAGAGGACGAGTAATTTCAACCTACACACCGTGTATTTCGGGTGGACAGTATGGAAAGCGATAACAAAGGAGATTCTCAAAAACAGCAGCCCGAACTGCCACTCACAATCGTCATCCGTACGGTTTCTGCACCAAATAAGTGATATGAAGATGTATGACAGGAATTAAATGTACCGCACGTATAATCAGTAATACCACCAGACAGCGGCTTCGGATCTGCTAAGAAATGTGAAAGAGTAAATGATTTAGTTGGTTGGATATGGATATCTTTTCGTAAAAATATATTCAAGTTACTTTAGAAAACAATGACTAATATGAAATAAAGTGAAATGCCAACTTGATGCAACAATGTAATTTAATGAAGTTTCTTTAGCTCGACATGTTTCAGGCGCATACGCCCATCATCAGAAGCACTATATGTGTACGGTTTGGATGGTGCCGTGCACGGCACCATCCAAACCGTACACACGACCTACGCAGCGGCTCTCAGGACCACCAGCCATCTACAAACTGGGTGCAGAAAACCATATGCTGTAACTTAACATCTAGTGCTCCTGATGATGTGTGTATGCGTCCGAAACTTGTCGAGCTAAAGAAACTTCAATAAATTACATTGTTGCATCAAGTTGGCATTTCACTTTATTTCATGATGAAGATGCACGGTCAAACAACCCTCAAATGACTGATACATTGGCCTAACAAACAGGAAGTATCACAAAGAATTGTGTGAAGTTAAGTACAGTTTCAAATTCAGGGCAACGAAAAATTCTGCATAGAGAGGTGGCAGACGGCAGATGACAAAGATGGAGATTACACCGAAAAATAAGTATGAGTTCAACTATGTTGTTGTGCAGTTATGAGAAATTTTCACACGTCCCAACGTGGAAATAACATGAAATAACAAGACAGGCAATGTACTGTACGTATAACGTAGCATTGACGTGCGTTCGTGGAACCATTCTCGCCGTGGAAAAGCATGTACTACATATTCTGAGCGTGTGTCTGTAGCCTTAGTTTTCCAGCATGCAATAAACATGCTCCATAGTGTCATCTGTGGCCTGTTTGGCTCTTCAATATTATTCAACATTCTAACCAACAGCACGAATTTCGAAGGAAAAAATTATTGAATATTAAAATGTGTGTTATAATTTTCTGTACATATTTTGCCTGAAATGTGGGCCGGGTAGCTCAGTCGGTATAGCGATTGAGCTAAGGGCTGGACGGTCCGGGATCGAATCCTGGTGGGGACGAGATTTTCCGCCCGTCCAGACCGGCCCTGGGGTCCACCCAGTCTCCTGTAAAATGGGTGCCGGGTCTTTTCCGGAGGTAAAGTGCGGCCGGGGCGTGCTGCTGACCACTCACCCCCTTCTAGTGCCGCGGT
>Ga0123353_10009412_pt1 | contig 13485 bp, 6 predicted proteins | sample TergutLab28metaG_3_FD_92763 | JGI IMG/M metagenome (GOLD analysis project Ga0123353, IMG submission 92763) | Labiotermes labralis P3 segment gut microbial communities from Petit-Saut dam, French Guiana - Lab288 P3 | ecosystem: Host-associated > Arthropoda: Insects > Digestive system > Gut ... | reverse complement strand
GAAGACTTCATCTCCGAAAGAATATTCCACAGCACGAAAACACGCACCCTGAATGGCACGCCGATCGTCGAAGGCAACAAAACGGTGGACCTCATCAAGAAGGAAAAACGATTCGATCAAAAAATTACCAGAAACGCTCTCAATTGTGTCGATACAATAAAAACGTCGGAGACGCACTCCAAGGAAACGGTCGTTTCCTACGACCCCGAGACGAGCGGCTACGTCACGACGTATTGTGGGTTACGGGCACCGAGCGAAATTCTTTCCCTGACTTGGGATTGTATACTCTGGGACAAGCAGCGGATTGTGATTAAATCCCCCAAGACGGAACATATTGACGGCAAAGACTGTCGGGTTATTCCGATGTTTGAGGGAATCTTACCACTTTTGGAAGCAGTTTATGATCAGGCAGAGCCGGGGGGAAGCCCTTTTGTCATTGCCAGGCATCGATCACAGGCCGACTCTGCCAAAGGATGGAGAAATACGAATATCGGTACGATACTCAAAAAGTATATCCTAAAAGCCGGCGAACATCCCTGGCCGAAGCCGTTTCAGGGTATGCGGGCATCTTTTGAAACCGATTTGGTCAACTCTCGGAAATATGCGTTTCACACTATCGCCTACTGGCTGGGGCATTCTGTGAAAATTGCCCTGACGCATTACACACGAATCCGTGACGAAGATTACGATATTGCTTTGAGTGAAAGTGGGGCAGCGGGTATAAATCCTGCGTGGCAAAGCGTGGAAAAAAGCGGGGCATTGGGCACAAATCCTGCGGGGCAAAAAACGGGGCAGTACACGCCGGAAACGGCTTGCATGTTTCAGTATCAAGAAACAAAAAGCCCGGAAAATACGGGGGTTTGCAGTTCTTTGCAAGTCTGTACATTCCGGGCAAAAGGCGCCGCCCGGATTCGAACCGGGAAATAACGGATTTGCAATCCGCTGCCTTAGCCGTTTGGCTACGGCGCCACGAGATATTCATGACCAACAAGATAACAAAATCACGGATTCCCATCAAGGGGGTGCTGGTGAAAAGATAAAAGGTGGAAGGTGTGAGGTTGGCAATGAAACGTCAATCGGCATTATAGCGATCTGCCGAATCGTCCGAAATGTCCTTTTCCGCATTATACCGGTGCTGTTTGTCCATGCAGATTGCGGCGTAAACTTCCGAAAAACGAGGCGGGGGAAACGTCGGCGGCCAAAAAACGCCCTGACGAATTTTACGGACCACCGATTTCGTGATTTTTTCGGCCTCATAATAATCGTTGAGATTCCAGTTGGCGATTTTGAAATCTGTTTTTTTCGTATCCTTCGGAAGCACGACAAAACCAAGTTCGACGTCCATTTCTTCCGAACCGGTATCCTGATAAAGCGTCCTGTAAAGCGGAAGCTGAAGGTCGATCCACTGATTCCCTTTTTTGTGCGTTTTTTCCGGAGAATCTCCTTCACCTGCGGTTTTGTAGTCCAGAAGAACATGTTTGCCGGATTGATGGTCGAGGTCAATCCGGTCAATTCGGCCTTGAAGTTTGACCGGAACATGGTCGATGTCGATAATGTGTCCGCCTTGATTTTCGGGAGAATATTCCACGTGCAGAATTTCATGAGTTTGCGCCCAAACGGCCTGTTTTTCGGCAAACGCGGCGAGTCGCAGTCGCATTTGTTCGAGCTGGATCGCGATGACCGGGCGATACGATTGACCATAACGTTCATGAACCGTCTGTTCGAGTTGGTCGTCCAGAAATTCGCGGATTCTTGCCGCGTCGGTCGAATTTCTGACCGGACTTTGACCGAACCTTTTGACAACAGCATGAATCAGGTCACCGAACGCCGCGCCGTCGAGTTCCTCTTCCAAATCTTCCTTAAGTTCCAGTCGCAATTGGTGTTTGAGGTAATAACGATAGGGACATTGCAAATAATCACGAAATTCAGTCACCCGGATTTGACGCAAAAAAACCGGCTCGTCCGGTGGTCGTGGCGGCTTGAAATCCGAGGTTTGCGGCAACTTGAAACCGGAAATTTTCAGGCCCGGATGAAGAAATCCGACGGAAAGCGGTGTCGATTCCCGGGAATCTTTGTCGAAAAAACGGAACACGCGTTTGGCAATGGTCTCTTCATCCGTCGCGAAGAAAAGACGACTCGGAATCAAAGGATCGCCTGCAATTGAACGTTTTCCAAAAATCAAACGAATTTCCTGTCGTGAATGCAGCAGCGTCGACAGCACATAAGCGTCACGGGCATAACGTTTTCGGTTGTCTTCCAGATTAAGACGCCGCCGCATGGTGTCGGGAAGAAACGAATCCGCCGTTTTCGACGACGGGACAATCCCCTCATTCAGGCCGGTCACCGCGACCACCAGGGCATCGTCCAACGTAAGATCAAGCCAGCCGAGGAGTTCCAGTTCACGGTCGCGATGATTTCCACTGATTTTCGGAGGAATGCGTTCATTACGGAACAGCCTCAAAATCAGGGTCAAAACTTGTGAAACCGTCATTTTGGGAGCAAGAGAATCCGGGACACTTTGGAGTTTGTCGAAAATCTTTTGAAGCTCTTCAAAAGATTTTTGCAGAATATGATCGATGGAATTCTCCGGGTTCAATGACCTCGGGGGATAGATTTCCCGCAGCAATTCCTGAATCGGCGTGATCCAGTCAACAAGTTTCCGGGCAAATTTCTGTTGCGACGATTCTCCGGTCAGTCTCGACGATTCCCCGGTCAGAAAATCAGTAAGGAGGGTGTCCATCGTTTCGCCGAACCAATGGAGAAGCCGGTATTTTCGGGTGTTTTCCGATTGGGGGACCTCCCCGACATCCTCTGGCGGCTCCGGCGACTTCGGCGGCAGGTTTTCTTCCGACTCTTTTTTCGGACGCAAAAGCCATGAACCGTCAACCTGAAGCGGGAGATGATTTTCGTGATAGGTATCCAATTCCGTGAGCCATTCGGAAAAATCGGGAACAGTCTTTTCGGCGACTTCATCATCCGGATCATCCGACAGGGAAGTGATATTTGTCCGATAATGATCCTGAAGGAAGCGTTCCAGGTCGGGGTGACGCAAAAGTGTCGTGAAATCGTAAAAACGTCGGTTTTCGATGTAGTTTGCAAGGGCTTCCAAAAGAAGGAAAACCGGGGATTGGGCCATCGGTGTTCCGGCAACATGTCGGGGAACCAGGCCGACTTGCGCAAGTTGTTGGGACAAAAGAGACGTGACCTCCTCATCGGGGACTCCGAGAAGAATTTCATCGGCGCTGTATTTTCCATCAAGTTTCCGAAGCCAGGACAAAACCGCGGAAGCCTGTCCGGATGGGGTGTCCGCCGGTTCGATCCATTCTTCGGGAATCTCGATTTTCTGTTCCTGCCAGGCTTCAACATCAACACAACCAAATCGGTCGAAAAGGTGGGCCAGCTCCCGAGGTGCAAAAACAAGCGGCGTGACCCGTTCCGAGACCGTTTCAAAAATACTCCGTTGGGTCCGGTTCAAATCAACCAATCCGACAAGAATAATTTCATGATCGGTTTGGCATTCATTCTTGTCGAGGGCGTAAAGTCTCGCCGTTTGAACGTCCCAAAGTGAAAGGGCATCAAGAATTGCGAGATAACGACCCTGCAATTCGGCCAACGTTTTCCATCGGACAGCCTCGTCCGGAAGAGAATGCGTGTCACAATATTCCCTGATGTCGTCAAACGTCAGACGGTCGGCGGCCAATTCCAAGTGTAGTTGCGCAAAAATCCGGCCAAATGCCAATAGCGAACTCCAGTCCTCCGATGACGGCATGTCCGGAATCAACGGCGTCAACAATTCGGGGGCGTGCTTCGAAAAATCACGAAGGGCCGAAACCCAGGCCATTTGCTGCACAAGGTCATTGGCGGACGGTTTTTGCTGAGGATAAAGGAGTTCGGGAAACGAACCAAGCGTCAGGATCGTCGGCGGCACCCAATTCGGACCTATTTTCTCCGTTTCAAGAAAAAGGAGTTCTTCCAGTCGTCGTTTTGCCCGGGCGCCGGGGACCGCGATGAAAACGTTGCCAAAATCCAATAAATCATCAGTATCTTGGTGCCGTTGCACCAGATATTCCGCAACCGCCGGAAGAAACGGTTGTGTCCAATTAAAAAAAACCGGTTGCATGAAAATTACAAAGGTGAAAGGTGTACCGGAGCCGGTATGGGCGGACATTTAGCCAACAGACGTTCCAATCGCTTGCGTTCCGGGATCAAACGCCCGTGCGTTTGCCCGCCGGGAGGCATTTTTTAAACGCCCTTTGTTATATGCGTTCCGGGTTGGTCGATTTGGAAAGTTGTGAAACCTTGCACCCCAGGACGTTGAAAAATGTCTCCGACGGGCAACTTGCAGTTGCATTGCCCAGCGTGCCGCTGGACCGCAGTATTCCTTGCGAGTTTTATTCCGTTGCCATGATTCGGCGGATTTGGGTTGCGCGTTTGGTTGTGATGTCATATTCGACCATTGTACCACAAAGCCGAATATCTTTCGAGGCGACATCGTAAACCGTCGGACGAAACGTTTTCACCGTTTCCAGTACCCGGTCGATCCGGCGTCCAAGAATACTTTCAAACGGACCGGTCATGCCGACGTCGCATTGAAAGGCGGTTCCCCCGGGAAGAATCATTTCATCGGCGGTGGCAACATGGGTATGTGTTCCGAGCACGGCAGCGACCCGACCATCAAGATAACGTCCCATAAGTTGCTTGTCACTGGTGGCTTCGGCATGATAGTCAAGGAAAATCGCCGCGACGTCTTCCGGCATTTCCGCAAGAAGTCGGTCCGCCGCCCGGAGCGGACAATCGACCGGCTGCATGAACACCCGTCCCAACAGAGAAATGACTCCGATTTTCAGTCCGGCGACGGTTTCCAGAATCATGGAACCTTTTCCCGGGGCATCGACGGGGTAATTTCCGGGACGAATAATACGGCCGTCACTTTCCAGAGTCGGAAAAATCTCCTTGCATTTGTAGGCGTGGTCGCCGAGCGTGACGCCATCCAGTCCGAAATCGAGAAGCTGGTGAAACAGTTCCGGCGTGATTCCCGAGCCTCCCGCGACATTTTCGGCGTTTGCCACAACAATGTCCAGGGCCAATTCGACACGCAATTTTTGTACTGTTTTCTCAATTATTTTTCGTCCCGGTTTTCCGACGACATCGCCAATCAGGAAAAAACGGATCACGCTTGGAGCTAAAGGATTTGCCATTTTTTGTAACTTTTCTTTTTTTTGCGGCGTCTTGTTTTTAGCTGGCGCTTATTGTAGAATCATTTGTGTAACAACATAGTTATAACAACATGTGACAATATAGTTATAACAACATAGTATTTTCAATCATTTCACCCCCTTAGGAGACTAAGATGCCCAAAAAACTGTTTCGTTATGTTTCGTTATCTCTTTTTCTTGCCCTGTTCAGCTTCTGTATTGTACCAAGTGTTCAGGCCCAGAAACCCGATCCCCAGGATGCCGTTCTGGACATGATCGATAGTGTCGCGAAAGTTTTCGCGGTTCCCACTGCTCTGGAAGACAGTGTTTACGTTGAAGCGGAAGCCAAATTCGGCAATATGAAAGCAACCATCATCAGTGCCGCAATGCCTGATTGCGGGCTGCTTCAATTTGACATTCCCGGCATTGGAAAACTGAAATATGTTTATAGCAAAGACAAGCCGTGGATTGAAGGAGGGGATGACGTCCTTTATGTCGGTAATGAGGCGGGCGGTTTCCAGAAGTTCCTTGACGCCAATCTCGCTTGGAAAAAAGCACGGCGGGAAGTGATCAACCAAATCACCTCACTTCCGCTCATGGCCAAAAGTGCCGCGGGAACACTTCAGCCCAAATGGGATGGAGACAAGCTTTCGCTTGTCCAAGGGTCTTATGCGACGTTCGACAAAGACAATCAGTTGGAAACGGTGATGATCAATTACGGCGGTTTCAAGGGCGAGATGAAATTCAAGAATTGGGTTCTCGGTGACAAAGTCGATCCCAAAATCTTTGCCCCGCCGACCAGAAAGCCGACCGCCGTTGTTCCGAGCGATGATATTTATCGTGGAATCGTCGCCATTGGCAGCTTCGGGTTTGAAAAATTCAATGCCAACCTAATGCCGCAAAAATCCTCGACCGATCCGGTTGTTTTGCAAGTGGTTTCCAAAGACAAAAACGGTCATGGAATTCTCTGCAAGCATCAGGGGAAGCAAGTCCTCATTGTCGAGGGAACACCTGAAGAAATGGGAGCCGCCCAAGGTGCTCTCCTGAAAAATCAGATATTTAAGTTGGTCTCAAAAATCATGTATGCCAGCGGGACGAGCGCCTCGCTCTCCAAAGGCAAATGGTTCATGGACATGATGCAGGAAATTCAAGATCGTACCGGAGGATATATTCCGGAACGTTTTGTCGCAGAATGTGACGCCTTGTCCGCAGCTGCCGGAATTTCCCAGCGTGACGGTCGTTATGCCAACCTTTTCCCGGAACTGTTCCACTGCAGCGGCGTGGCGGTTCGTGGCCCGGCAACGGTCGACGGACGAGTCCTTCATGCCCGCGTGCTGGATTACATGCGTGAACTGCTGATTCAAAGTGAAGCGACCGTTCAGGTCTTCATCCCGAAAGATCATTACGCTTGGATCAGTCATGGTTATGCCGGTTTCGTCGGCTCCGTGACCGCCATGAATGAACATGGTCTTGCCATCGGCGAAATGGGTGGACGCGGTGAAGGAAATTGGGATGGTCTTCCCATGTCGCTTTTGGTGCGTGAAATCATGGAAACCTGCAAAACGGTTGACGAAGCCGTCGCACTGATGAAAAAGACGCCGCGAACCTGCGAATACTTCTACGTGCTTAGTGACGCCAACAAAAACATGGTTGGCATCCGTGCCGTGCCGGAAGAGGTGTTGGTCCTTCAGCCGGGCGAACAGAATCCAATGCTTCCCCATGTGCCGAAAGACACAATCATGATGTCCGCCGGTGACCGGGCCGTGGCACTCAGCAAGAAACTGACGGAAAATCATGGAAAAATCGATGTTCCGATGCTCATCGAAATCATCAAGCGTCCCGTGGCGATGGATTCCAATCTCCATAACGCCATTTTCAGCCCCGAAACTCTCGAAATTTGGGTTTCCGATGCCGGTGACAGCACGGTGGCATGTGACGAGAACTACGCCAAGTTCAATCTCAAGGAACTCATTGAAGTTTACAACAAACAAATGAAAAAATAAGGAAAAACAGGTAAGAGGTTAGAGGGAAAGTAAGAAGTGGAAGAAAAGCATCTTCCACTTCTGTCTTTCTCCTTCCATTTTTCCCCTAATTTACAATAATGCGATGGTCGGAAGATCATCGCATTTTATTTTGTATTGGTCGTTGTATAAAATTTTCGCGCATATTTCAGAATTCCAAAACTGAATTTCAAATACATGCGAAGATTGATAAAATCAAGAGAATCGGCAATTATTGATTTCATTTTTTGTAGAATTCCGATATAATGGCTTTTAATCTCGTCCTAATTTTTAGTTACGTTTTGACCGTTGCAGCGTTTGAAGTTCATGACCACGCTTTACTTTCGTTATCCAGAAGGAATGCTTCCTGTCCAATTGCTGCGACGAGCGTTTTTTGCAGCAGGATTGGGGAAAGTTCCCCTGCGGTCCGAAATCATGCTTACCGGAGATATTCTTTCGGCCACAACCGATGCGACGGGGTCCTGCACATTTTTTTTTCCCTGGCTGAACAAGAGACTTGGTGTCATTTTCCTGTCGACCGACACATTGTGTGAGCGGGAACGTCCGTATCTGTTGGTGAAAGAACTTGCACGAGGACAATTGGGGCGGATTATTCGGCGGTTTGTCCAGCTTGTCTACTTCGGTTTCAAGCCGCCGCTCAAACTTCGTAAAATGATCCAATATGAGGTGTCGGAACTGGCAAAAATCGCGACATCCAATGAAGAAGACCCGCAAACCCAGGAAGCGGCAACGGAACAGTTGGAACGGTTGATCAATCTTTGTCATTACCTCCTGGATTCATTTATCGACCAATCCCTGGCCTTTCGACAACGTGTCGCCACACGTTTTCCCGTCCGACTTGGAATCAACACGGACCATTTTTTTGCCGAAAATCCGGTGGAACATTTTCATGCCTACACGGACCACCTCAAGGAGGTTTTCCATCTGGTGAATCCCACTCCCAGTTGGCGGGAACTGGAGCCGGAGCCGGATCGGTACCGTTGGGACATCCTGGAAAAACGGATTGCCGTGACCAGGGAACGAGGTTTTGTCGCCGTCGGGGGACCGATCATTGAATTCGACCAACGTTCCATTCCTGACTGGCTTTGCGAACGAATTGAGGAGCAGGGAGCTTTAGAGAAATTTACGCTCAAATATCTCGACACATTTCTCGAACATTTTGCGAATCAAGTCGACATTTGGATTCTGGCCAGCCGGATCAACACGCCGCAACTCCGTGCCTGTTCGCCGGACCGGATCATGAATCTCGTCAAGAAGATTTCCTGGGTGTTTGAAAATCACGAGCTTCATCAGCCGGGGCTCGTTGCCGTGGATCAGCCCTGGGGCGACTATTTACTCCATCATGACTCGCCGTATTCCCCGATGAACATTGCCGAAATTCTTGGGGCGCTTCCCGGGTTGGACGGGATCATGCTCGATTTGAATGTCGGTTTCTCAAAACGGTCCTCGCTTCCCCGCGACACCATGGCACTGAGCATGATGATCGATCAATGGAGTTCGTTCACCAAACCGCTTTATCTTTCCTTGGGAATTCCCAGTGAACTCGGAACCGACCCGGAAATCCCGGAAGAATTCATCAATTTTTCCTTCAACTGGTCGAAAAAAACACAACAGGAATGGATTCACCGCTATCTTCCGGTTCTGTTTTGCAAACGTTCGATCGACGGAATATTCTGGAATCTCCTGGAGGACAACGAATCGCATGATTTCGTCAGCACCGGTTTGTTTGACAACGTCGGACGTCTCAAGCCGGCCTATCGGAAACTTGCGGCCATCCGAAAAGCCTATATCGACTGAAAAGTCCATATTGACCGAAAAGCATTTGGGGAAACATTTTAAGGAAATCGAAGCGATGAGAAGCAAAACAGGGCGGTTTTAGACATTTTTCGTTTTCTGTTGCCGAAAGATGGACTTTTTGGTATAATGGATATTGTATTGGTAACGTCAACAATCCTGTTCATTCAAGCGACCGGAGTTTGCCATGTTGTATTTCCTGAAACGTAATCGTGTCGTGATTCAATCCCTGTTTTTTGTGGTTTTTTGCGGTCTTTTTGGTCTCGGCACTGTCACGGGACAGGTGCAGATGGAGTCGAAAAACTTCACGAGGTCCCGGGACTTCAGGGTCTTGAATGACGAGATTCGGGTGAATCATCCTCTCAATTTTCTGGCTCACCCGACGGCCAAGCTCGTGGAAGTCGATACCGTTCTTTCCCCGCAATTTCTGACCGATGGTGATGCCGGGACGTTTGGAGGCGAGGGCCGGGCTCAGGTTTACGGGTGTCCTTCACAGATTGTCTATCATTTGGGAAAACCATGCACCATCAAGGAAATCATCGTTTGGACGGCCAACATTGATGCTCGGTCGAATCAGGATTTTGAGATTCGACTTGCCAAAGGAAATCCGGACAAGCCTGATCAGCAGCCGGCCTTCCCGCAAGAGCCGACGCTCACTTCCGGAGACAAAATTCTTGGCGCCAACAAAGGAGGGGTGAAAACACGGTTTTTTGACGAGTCCGGCAAAAATCTCTTTGAGGAAAAATACGACTGGATTGAGTTCAAAATCTGGCGGACGTTCTGGTGCGAGGCAGGAAGTCCGGCCAAAGAGGGAAACACCTCGATGGACTGGTCGGCATATATCGAGCTTCAGGTTTTGGGCGACCCGAACGATCCGGGACTCTTCACTTCGGAAAAAGAACGGTTGGACTGGTTTGTCGCTCTGAAAAAGGCAAAATATGAACAACAATTCGCAACTTTGGGGGACGATCTTCTCTTTGCCATAAAAAATACGGAGTCGCTTGCCCGTTATATTGAGGATATGCGGAAAAATTTCCCCGGAACGATCGACGCGGATGAGTCGCTTGCCCGCTTGAAGGAATTCGACCAAAACCTCAAAGCGGCCTTTGCTTCCGAAGAAATCGACCAACTTCTCGAACTGGCAAAACAGTACGACGTTTTCCGACGTGAACTGTTGCTCAAAAATCCATTGATCCAGTTCGACAAACTTCTTGTCCGTCGGTCGGTCGGTGACGGGTTGGTTCAAAACTGGATTTCCAACGCCAGCCGCGGGAAAGGGGATCACGGTGCCGGAATTGGAACCTTCAAACCAACCGACCCGAACAGTCCGCTGCAAATCATCTCGGAAAGTCCGAACGATTCCTTTGTCGGTGACATTTGTCTGAATTGGGACGCCAAACGGGCACTGGTGACCGCCCTTGCCGAAGACCATACCTGGCAGGTGCATGAACTGAATCTTGAAAACGGCGATCTGAAACAGATGACCCCGTCCATGGCGTCGGACATCGATAATGTCGAGGGAATTTATGTTCCCGATGGTTCAGTCGCGTTCATTTCGACCGCTTCCATGATGGGTGTCCCCTGCGTGAACGGTTCCGATCCCGTCGGCAATATTTATCGTCTTGAACCGGACGGCAAAACCGTCCGACAACTGACCTTCGAGCAGGATCAGGACTGGTGTCCGACGATGCTTCCCAACGGTCGGATTCTTTATTTGCGATGGGAATACACCGACATCGCCCATTATTTCACGCGGATCATGTTCCACATGAACCCGGACGGGACCAACCAGTCGGAGTATTACGGGAGCGGTTCCTATTGGCCGAACAGTCTGTTTTATGCGAAACCGGTTGCCGGACATCCTTCGAAGTTTGTCGGGGTCATTTCCGGACATCACGGTGTTGCACGGGCCGGTGAACTGATCATTTTCGATCCGGCGAAAGGACGACGTGAAACCGACGGAGTCGTGCAGAGAATTCCCGGTTACGGACAACCGGTCGAACCGGTCATCGCCGATGAACTGGTCCAAAATTCCTGGCCGCGGTTCCTGTTCCCCTGGTCGCTGAATGAAAACTATTATCTTGTTTCATGCAAAACGAGTGAAAATGCACCGTGGGCGATTTATCTGGTGGATACATGGGATAACATGCTGAAACTCCGTGAAGAGTCGGGCGCCGGATTGTTTGAACCGATGCCGTTGGTTGCCCGGGAAGAGCCGCCGGTCATTACTCCCCGGATCGACCCGACGACGGACAAGTCCACCGTATTTATCACCGACATTTATGCCGGTCCCGGACTGCAAGGGGTTCCGCGGGACACGGTCAAGCGGCTTCGCGTTTTCGCCTACAGTTACGGTTATCGCGGTATGGGCGGGCACGACGTCTTCGGTATGGAAAGCTGCTGGGACGGTCGTCGGATGCTCGGAGAGGTTCCGGTGTTTGAAGACGGGTCCGCCTTGTTCGAAATTCCGGCCAACACCCCGATTTCCTTGCAACCGCTTGATTCGGAAGGTCGCGCCGTGCAGCTCATGCGGTCCTGGCTGATTGGAATGCCCGGCGAAAACGTCTCCTGTGTGGGTTGTCACGAACAGCAGAACACAATCACGCCGTCAAAATCGACATTGGCCGCGTATTCCAAGTCCCTGCAAATCGAGCCATTTTACGGACCGGAACGTCCGTTCTCCTTTGAAGGGGAAGTCCAGCCGGTGCTGAACAAATATTGTGTCGGTTGTCATGACGATTCTGATGAGGAGCTTCCGAATTTTGCCGACACCTCACAGGGACCGGAGTATTTCTCGAAGTCTTATCACGCACTGAACGGTTATTTACGGCGTCCCGGTCCGGAAAGCGACGTCCACATGTTCCGTCCCATGGAATATCATGCCAGCACCAGTGAATTGGTCCAGATGCTCAAAAAAGGGCATCACGGCGTTGAACTTGACGATGAAGCCTGGCGGAAACTCTACTGCTGGGTCGATTTGAATCTCCCCTATTTCGGAACGTGGACGGAAATTGTCGCGGCACGTCAAAATGAAGATGCCAAGAAAATGATCGCCGACGTTTCGTCGCGTCATGCCGAACTGAAAAAACTTTACGCCGATCATGACCTTGATTTTGAATCCGGTTCGTTCACGGGCTACGGCGAATATAAAAACGTGTCGTTTTTGCCGCCGAAAGAGCTCCCGGTGCCGGATTTCAGCGCTCCGGTGGTCGCGAACTGGCCGATGACCCCGGAACAGGCAACAGCTTTGCAAAAAACCGTTGCCACCGGTCCGAAATCGATCAAAATCGAAGACGTGACCATTGATCTCGTTCCGATTCCTGCCGGAACCTTCGTGATGGGAGATGAATGCGGCAATTTCGACGAACTTCCGCGATGTTCGGTGACCATCGACAAACCGTTCTGGATGATGACGACCGAAGTCACGAACAAATTTTATCATCTCTTCGACCCGGGACATGACAGTCGATATATCGACCAGTGGTACAAGGACCACACAACACCCGGTTATCCCGCCAACAAACCGGACCAACCGGTCATCAGAATTTCCTGGCAAGAAGCGAACAACTTCTGCAAATGGCTGAGCGAAAAGACCGGCAAAAAATTCAGGCTTCCGACCGAGGCCGAATGGGAATGGGCGTGCCGTGCCGGAACGGATACCCCGATGTGGTACGGCGATCTTGACGCCGATTTCGGCAGGCTCGAAAACATGGCCGACGAAAGTACGCGACTATTTGTCGTTCGGGGAGTCAACCCGCAACCTTATCCGCATCAGGATTATCAGGCGTTTATTCCCCGGGCCAAAGGCGTCAATGACGGAAACATGATTGCCCAAGAAGTCGGCGGTTACAAACCGAATCCCTGGGGACTCCACGACATGCACGGCAGTGTTGCCGAGTGGACGCTTTCCGATTACAAGGAATACCCTTATAAAGCGGATGACGGTTGCAATGCCGGCAATCTCGATACAATGAAAGTCGCCCGTGGCGGTTCGTGGTACGATCGTCCGATTCGTTCACGCTCCGGTTTTCGGTTGAATTATGAAGCGTGGCAGAAAATTCATAACGTTGGATTTCGAATGGTGATGGAGGAGTAACAATATACTGAAAACGGAGGCAAAATGCTCCTTTTTCTTTGGTAAAACCGACGATTTGTTCCCGTTTACAGCATAAATGAGACTCTAACCCTGTAGACGATTGGAAACGATCGCTTACAATCTACAGTCTGTCATTGATGTGGACCAGTAGCTCAGTTGGTTAGAGCAGGGGACTCATAATCCCTTGGTCGTGGGTTCAAGTCCTACCTGACCTATTATCTTCTTCCAGAAGCCCCTCAGATGGGGCTTTTTCTATGTTCTCGTCGGTAGAGATTTCGGGAGAATTTCCAGATGATTTTTTGTCGCCGGAAGTCTCTTGCGTTGTGACGCAAGGTATTGTAATTCCATAAGTTGCGCAGAAATGACACAATGCGTCAAG
>Ga0123353_10009411_pt1 | contig 13486 bp, 7 predicted proteins | sample TergutLab28metaG_3_FD_92763 | JGI IMG/M metagenome (GOLD analysis project Ga0123353, IMG submission 92763) | Labiotermes labralis P3 segment gut microbial communities from Petit-Saut dam, French Guiana - Lab288 P3 | ecosystem: Host-associated > Arthropoda: Insects > Digestive system > Gut ... | reverse complement strand
CGTCACAGGTCATCTCGCAGTAGATCACGTCCCCGTTCCCAAGACCGTGAAACACGAAGCCCCCGTTCGTTTCCGTGTAAGCGTTCGCAGAAACATCGGTTCCGTCGGCGTAATACCACGCGTATTCCGTCTGTGTTTTCTGAAACAAAGACGCTTTGAGAAGATTCAGCGTATCAAGATTGGAAAGCGTGTCCGCAATCACGACCTCCACGAACGGCAATTCGGGGTTGCCGAAGTAATCGAAATCATCGAAGGACTGCACCAGGCTGACTCTCAATGATGTCAGTTCGTTATTCCAGCAATGGAAACGTGTCAGCAACGTAAGAGTGGAGACATCCATCGACTTCAATTGATTTTCGTTGCAATGAAGATATTGCAATGCCTTATTGTTCGAGACATTCAGCGATGTCAATTGGTTGTACTGGCAATGAAACTCTCGCAATTCCGTATTATTGGAGATATCCAATGATGTCAAATCGTTGTGGCCGCAATTAAGAAATGTCAATGCCGTATTGCAGGAGACATCGAACGACGTCAATCGGTTGCCCCAGAAATTGAGTTCACACAGATTCGAGTGATCGGAGAAATCCAGTGATGTCAAGTGGTTGTGGAAACAAGAGAGAACTTCCAAAGCCGTGCAACCAGTGAAGTCCAGTGCCGTTAGATAGTTGTTCCAGCACCAAAGAGCTTCCAGTGCCGTGCAACCGGAAACGTCCAGGGTCGTCAGTTGATTATCGCCGCAATGGAGAGACTCCATCGCCGTGCAACCGGAAACGTTCAAGGACATCAATTGGTTGTAGCCGCAATAGAGTTCGCGCAACGCCGTGCATCCGGAAGCGTTCAACGACATCAATTGGTTGTTGTCGCAAGAGAGCCACTCCAGAGCCGTGCAACCGGAAACATCCAGCGATGTCAGTTGGTTTTCCTGAACAGAAAGATAAACCAGTCCCGTGTAGCCGGTGAGGTTGAGTGATTCCAAAGCACAGCGAGGGCTCCAAAGGTCTCTCAGAGCCATGCAACCGGAAACGTCCAAAGATGTCATGGAGCCACAGGCACCGGAATCAATACTATCCAGTTTCATACATCCGGAGAGGTTTATGGATGTCAATGGGTTCCAAGGGCAATAGAGCCGTGTCAGTTCCGTACAATCGGACAGATCAAGCACACCGCTTAACCCTGCCGCAGGAGCATCGACGCGTGTGAGTCGCATTTCACCGTTGATTTCGGTCCAAGTCACATGTTCGTCCTTGAGTCCGTTGGCTTCTTTGGCGGCTTCGACTTTATTCCAATCGTTGGCGTTATACTCATTCCCGTCGGGGCCAGTGATGGTCTGTGCGAACGCCGCGATGGGCAGGAGTGCCGCGAGCAAGAGAAATACCGTGAGTGTTCTGTGTTTCATTTCTTTTTATCCTTTCTGATTGAGATCAATGGGGCAAACTCCCTGGGACATTCGCAAGATGTCTGCATAAAAAAAGGGAGCAAGTTCATATTGCGTCCCAACTGGAGGCATAGTACGGCCTTTACCCACAGACGCGAAACATTGCTCCCAAAGATATTGGTTGCCATGTTCGCGCTTGTGTTTGTAAAGTATCTGTTAATACAGAAACGCCGTCGTAAATTCCATGAAATTTACGATTCTCGTGTCAGCTTGCATCAACGAGACGTACTATTTTCCAGTTGGTCAAGCACTGGTGAGCCTGTCGCTCACCTTTTACCAAGCCTAACAAACCTAATTTGACTTGTCAAGTATCAGTTTTCCAGAAATGTTGTTTGGCCGGACCGGTACTCCGGGGAGCAAAGCTACCGGCTGCACAAAATGAGCCAATGAGGTTGTTTCGGCGGTCACGGCAAAGGGAGCATTGCGACCCGCAACGCGCCGCCCTACCTTTGCGAGGGGCGCAACAAAGTTGCTCTCCACTTGGTCGCTGATGGATTGCCGCTATGACTTCAACCCCATTCTGGATACGCTCTATTGACTAAATCACTTGAAGTGGTACATGATCGTTCTTCGCGTCTTGAGTTGCTGGAAACCCTGTCATCTGATATGATATGCAGCATGGAACGGAACAAAAACACGTCTGGCAGTAAAATTAACGGCAACCGGGCGATTCTCATTGATCCGGCGGATGTTGCGTTGACGAAAGACGATGTCTACGATAGATTTGCGTCGCTGTTGAGTTCTTTGTTGATTTTTGCGTCGATTTCAATGGCGATTTTACTTGGCTTGTGGCTTTCGACCGGCTTGGCCAAAAAAAAAACGTCCGTTGCTGTGCAACTGAACAAATTTGGGGATTTGGGAGGTTTGAGTAATAACGCAAGGCTCGATCCCGATGTTGTGACACCGGGTTACGAGGTCGAATTCGACGAGCCGACCTTTGCCGATGCCGTTGAAAGTGTGGCCGACACAATCTCGGCGCAAACGACGCTGTTTGCCAATCCGGGTGCGCAGCGTTCGGACTCGGTGCTGACCGTCGGCCAGAGACTTGGGGACGGCTCCGCACCGGGGCAGGGGGCTGGACGTCTTGGACAGCGTCGGCATTGGGAAGTGCAATTTCACGACCAGCGGTCGTTGCAAACCTACGCGCAGCAGCTTGACTATTTCCAAATCGAGTTGGCCGTGATGCAGCCCGGCGGAAACGTGATGTACTTCTCGCGTCTCGCCGACCCGATACCGGGCATCCGCCAGGAACTCGCCTCCAATGAACAGCGATATTACCTGACCTGGCTGCGACCGGAATTGCAGACGGCGGACCGCGAACTGATCGCCAAAACCGGCATGACGGTCGGTGACAAGCAAATTATCATGAAGTTCCTGCCGCTCGAACTGGAACAGCTTTTGGTCCAACTGGAACGCGAAGCCGCCGGTGACCGACTTCCCCGACTCCGCGCCACGTACTTCGCCATCCGTCAAACAGGCCGGGATTATGTGTTTTATGTCACGCGACAGAGTTTTTGAAAGCGTGGATTTGAATCTGCCCTTTCCAAGAACTAATCAAACGATAATCGATAAAAATTGACATTTACAAACGACCGGAGCTCGGTGTATAAGTTTGTTGTATTGGACGTAAGCGGCTTCGCCGCGAGTTGATTTCCATACTACTAATCAAACGTCTCTACAACCCAAACAATCGCTTCGACCGTTCACTCTTCACTCCAGTGCGCAGCGGGCAGTTTGGAGTGAGGAGTTGCAAGGTAGGGCGACGCATCGCAGGTCGCAATGCTCCCTGCCGTGACTGCTCTACTGCAAAGTCGTCGAATTAGTCTTCGTGATCATGTCAATCATCAACCGCAGATTGGGATTTCAATGGCTTTCCCAAAACCTCTCGCCGGCAGGTACTCCTGCAAATCATTGCTGCCGTCCAAACAACATTCTTACCTCATTGACTAAAACAAAACAACCTTGTAGCCCCGAACGCCACCCCCAATTGACCTCATTGACCAAATGTGAGAGTGAGTCAATGAGGTTGTTTTTGTTTGCTCGCGACTTCTGGCAACAAGGTTGTTTTCGTCAGAAAAATGAGGTTGATCTCGCAAAACTGTTTGTGTTGACCTCGCTGTTTGACGAAGGCTGATTCGACGACTTTGTACTACCTTGCCACAGCCCACAGCCCACTGCCTACAGCCCACTTTCGGTTGCCGTTGGTCTTTCGCAGAAGAGCAACGATCCCCAAAAGAAGGGGTGATTGGCCCGAGCGTCAAGGGCGATTTTTTCGGCAGTGGTGCCTTTGATACGGGGTTCTTCACTTGCCGTCAATTTCGAGCCGGCTATTTGTAACGATGCCCGTTGCCAGGCTTGTGCGGCGGTAAAATTTTCGTCGCTTATGTTATTGAGGAACTCGCCGATTTGGTCATAAACCGTGCGTCCGCCCGACTGCCAGCGACTGATGATGATTGTTTCCGTCCCGCATGACAGCAGCGCAGTCAGAGGGATAAACAGTTCCAGACCATCGCATTCGTTTCGCATGGCATCTTCGGCCGCCGTGTGCCAGCCCGGCAAAATGACCAGTTTCGGACCTCCCCAGGGCAAACGCAACCAATCGGACAATTGCGAACCGGGCAATTCTTTCGCACCTGCCAATGGCACCCAGTCATGCCACTGTTCCGGCGGCGCGATTTCGGCCAAGACGACGAGTTGCCGGATAAACTTTGAGTACAAAGCCGGCGAGCGCGTCACTTGAGCCGGCGTGACAGGTTTTAATCCGACCACTTGTCCGCTCATCCGTGTCACGGCGTTTTGCGCGACGGAAGCGTCTTGAGAGGACGACAATTTTCCATGCAAAACAAGCGTTTCAACATCCTTTCTGCGTTCCCCGACAACGGGCAAACTGAGTGTCGCCGTTGGGGAATAACGCACCGGCCGGTCTGGCAGGGCAACCAACGGTCGTCGCTTTCCGCCCACATCGACACTCAATGTTTCAAAAGGCAGATACCACAAAAACCCGTCCGGTACAACCACCAGCTCGGTAAAATCAAGCGTCCGATCACCGCCCAACAGTGAGAGAAAAAGTGATTGCCCCGCGACGACCCAATCCCCCCGGGTTAATTCCGCAATCTCAATCTGGCTTGCCGCACCACCTTGTCCGATCAGGGTCAGGTATTTGGAAACATCGGTTTTCAACTGTTGCGCGTTGTTGATGAGCCACATTTCGCACTTGTCACGGCTGATCAAAAAGCCGTAAACTTTTCCCATCGTTTCAAAGTACATGAGCGTGACCGTTCCTTCCGGAAGTTGGTGGCGAAACTCTTCGCAAGACAACACCGGTGGAAAAATGTTCGGGAACGAAATGCCTTCCAAGACCAAGCGGTGCAACATGGTTTCCTGGTTTGCCGCCAATGTATCCAGTTCACGATACAACGCGTCAAGCCGACGTTGAACCGTACTGTCGGTCGTCACGAGCGGTTGTGACGCGATTTGTCCGCATACTCGTCGAATCTCGTCGGATACCTGTTTCAGTTCGGGCCGTTCATTGAGCAGTTTGACGCGTTGTTCAACGTGTTCCTGTTTCAGGAAATGTACGGGAGCTTCAATCAGAAAACGCAACGACATGAGCCTGTCACCCAGGTGCAGTGTGGATTGAAACCGGTACCGTTTCGCCAATTCCGCTATTTCAAAAGCCTTCCCGGTATCGCGCTGGGCGACCGCCAATGCAAACCATTGATCACAGGCATCACGCCGGGGCGAAATGACGGAGGCCAGTGATTCTGCGGGACGCGACAATTGATCAAATTCCGTGGGTTCCTGCAACAATTTCTCATAGAGGTTCGAGGCCATTCGAGGAGAAATCGAACCGCTGATCGAAATTTTTCCCGAATCAAACATTTTTTCGAGTTGTGCCAGTTGATATTGCTGTGGTGAAGTACCGCAAATGCGATTCCATGACAGTTCGAGGAATTGGTTTCCTGTCGCCAGGTTATTCGAGTTGTATGCATCCAAGGCATCCAGGTAACCCCAGTTTCCGGCCAGGCGTCCGCGCTCAATATCACGATTTTCGGCAAGCGTTCGGGCGCGTTTGAGCTGATTTTTCGCCGACGCAAAATCCTTCCGAAAAACGAAATCTTCCGCCAGTAGCGTATGGAGAAAAATTTGCAGACTTGGCAGATGTTCCCTTTCCACCCATTCCAATGCCTTGCTCAAGATGGTCGAGTCGGTGTCGGATGCCTTCATTTTCTGTGTCATGGCGTTATGGCGGAATGCTTCTCCCAGCAAAAATGGATTCGCATAATACCATCCGGAATGACTTGCCGTGACAAAGTGGCGGTTGGCAGCGGTGTAATCGCCGTTCCTCAACGCGATTTTCCCCAGTTCGAGTTGCGCGATACCGGTCAGAGGGTGGTCGGCGGTGTTATCGATTTGCAGGCTTTGTTCAAACAGTTTTTTTGCTTCAAGATCGTTTCCCCCCGTTACAAGTGCCAAACCAAGTAAAATGTCACCATAGACAGACGACCAGTGATCGACCGGGAAGGAATTTTGTCGCAACCGTCTCACGAGCTTGTCGTTAAGATCATCATAAGCTCCCAATGGTCCGAGCAGTTCGGCACGACGACTCAATGCCATCGCCATACACAGGACCACTTCGGTCGGATCAATGGGCCTTGGTTCGGAATTTGGTACAACCAAAAACCGACCCTGGGATTCACTTCCTTCCACGTCATGGAGCATATAGTCGATCATCACGTAGCTCGGAATGACGGCCAATTCGCCGGAAGAAAGCGACCTGCCCCCCCATGGCGGCAACGATTTGGCCTTGTATTGAACACCGGGTGCCGTGTCGAAATGAAGCCAAGCAGGCCATTCGTGATTGTCCAGGTAATCCTGCAACGCAATCTCGAAACAGGACATCGCACTGACGATATCGCCCATCTGGTAGTGGCATTCGCCGACTTTGGCATGATAGCAGATTGAATCGACCCAATTTCGCCGACCGTCTTGCACGGTGCGACGGATTTCGCCGCCATATTGCTGCAAGGCCTCAATAAAATCCCCACGATCAAAACTTGTCCGCGCAGAATAATATTTCTCGGACAGATATTCCATGTCCTGCGACACGGTGCTGTCTGTTTGGGCGTACACCAAGACATTGCTCAAGACGACAAGGAGGGCAATCCCAGGCAATAATGTCGAATTGAGTGAACAACGGCAATTCTTGAATAGTTTTGATAAAGACATACAGATTTCTTCTGAAAACATGTTTGAATTTTGATTAATAATAATTATTATTTCCTGAAACAATAATTATAAATAGAAATCGTATGAAAAACAATATTGTAAATAGGCTAAAGAAGTAAATTTCCGACCGTTTTTGACGAGATGCCTGACCGTCGAACGTAACCCCGGGCATTGCCGAAGAATACAGTGGTCAGTGGGCAGTGGGCAGAATGCAGTAGTACAAAGTCATCGAATTGAGCTTCATGAAACAGTGAGGTCAACACCAAATGTTTTGCGAGATCAACCTCATTTTTACCCTCATTTCCAGTGTTACCTGGCGTTTTTGTTCGGATTCCGCCAAACAAAAACCACCTTGTAGCACTGAACGCCCTACCCCAATCAACCTCATTGACCTCATTGACCAAATGTGAGAGTGAGTCAATGAGGTTGTTTTTGTTTGAGTGCGACTCCCGGCAACTGAGGTTGTTTTGTTTTTGTAAATGGGGTAAAAATGTTGTTTGGTCGGCAGCAATGTTTTGCAGGAGTACCTGTCGGCGAGAGGTTTTGGGCAAACCATTGAAATCCCAACCCCGTTATTGATGATGATTGACATGATCACGAAGGACAATTCGATGACTTTGTTCTACACTGTAGCGAGATACAGGGATTGGGGCTTAAAACGCCGGGTTCATCCGGGGAATTTTAAAATGCTCTGTCTTGGCGTAATGTCCTCTCATCGACAAAAAAGAAAGAATTTAGCGTTGAATATACGCGATACAGTCAAGATGAACAGAGTGAACGGATTAAAGATTTTTCTTGCGAGAATAAAACGGCAACGGCACGACTTGAGCGGGAGATTTTTTTCCGCGAATATCAATTTCGATGAACGTACCCGGTTCGACAAGTGACGGCGGCACGTAGCCCATACCGATTGCACGGTTTAGCGTCGGAGCGAAGGTCCCGCTGGTGACAACACCGACCTTTGTGTCATTGTGGAAAATTTCGCAACCTTCGCGCGCGGGGCGTTTGCCTTCGAGTTCAAAACCGATTCGCACACGGGCAGGCGGTTGGTCGGCAAGTTGTGCAAGTACGTTGCAACCGGGGTATTTCGGTCCGTCTATATGCACCGCGTAGCCCAACCCGGCCTCGAACGGCGTAATCGTTTCCGACAACTCATGCCCGTACAACGGCAACGCCGCTTCGAGTCGCAAGGTGTCCCGTGCTCCCAACCCGACCGGTTTGGCACCGAGCGGCTGTCCGGATTGCAGAAGCGCGTCCCAGATTTCCGTTGCACTATCGGTATCGACACATATTTCGAAACCGTCTTCACCGGTGTAACCCGTGCGGGTCAACAGACATTGTTGAGGATCGCGTACATCCTGCCCGAATTGTGGTGGACGGGATACCCACCATCCCGGATAGGTAAGCGAAACGTGCAATCCGGTATAATACTTGACCGTTGCAAGATCAACATCGACAAAAGGTTGCAACAATTCCACCGACTTAGGGCCTTGCACGGCAAACATGGCCAGCGGAAAAGTCAAATCGGTCAGCGAGACATCACTTTGTACGTCGGGTGTCAAGTATCGCTGAATATGACCAAGCACCTTTTCCCGGTTGGAAGCATTGACGACCAAGAGGTAAAATTCGCCACCGTCCGGCGACTCAAACCGGCTGATCAGCACGTCGTCGATGATGCCACCCCGATCGTTGGTCACCAGCGAATAACGCACCTGCCCCGGTTTGATGACGGTAACGTTTCGTGTAAGAAAACCGTCGAGAAATCGGCAGGCACCTTCGCCCGTAAATTTCAGGCGTCCCATGTGCGAAACGTCGGTCAGGCCAACGGCGGTTCGCGTTGTGATGTGTTCGTCGATGACGGAACTGTATTGTACAGGCATTTCCCAACCGCCAAACTCGACCATGCGGCCCTGGTGCGAGACATGCCAATCAAAAAGCGGAGTTCGATGTAAATGACTCATAGTATTAAAAGTATATACTTAAAACGGGGACAAAATACTACTAGAAAAACCTCCGGCCTCGTGAACGCTTGGATAATTATCGCGCTGAAAAGGCAATCACGGTGTGACCGTCCTGCCATATCGTTCCTCTGCAAAAAAAAATCTTCATCGTTCTCCTCTTCTCAGGGCAACGCTTCCCCTTCGATGACCGCACGCAGTTCATCGGTATCCATGACCTCTTTTTCAAGCAGATAGTCGGTCAGCTTTTGCAACGTGTCGCGGCGGCCTTCGATCAGGGATTTCGTTTTCTCGAACATCCCTTCGAGAATCGTCTTGATTTCCTGGTCGATTTCCCAGGCGGTCTGTTCACTGTGCGTTCGCGACGGCATCAGCCGAGGTTCGTTGATGTAGCTTCCACGCGGGTTTTCGCGATAGTTGACACGTCCCAGTTGGCTCATACCGTAGTCCATGACCATGCTACGAGCGATTTCCGTTGCCCGTTCGAGGTCGTTTTGCGCACCGGTCGAGTAGTCGCCGAGCATGATTTCCTCAGCCAGCGTTCCACCGAGAAACACCTGAATGCGACATTCGAGTTCCGCGCGGGTCATCAAATAGCGGTCGTCTTCCGGGCGTTGGAGCGTGTAACCCAAAGCCGCCGCACCACGAGGGATGATCGAAATTTTATGCACCGTGTCCGCCGCAGGTAGCAGGTAGGCAACCATCGCGTGCCCGCTTTCGTGGTAGGCCACACGGCGCTTTTCGTCATCGCGAATCGTATGCCGTTTTTTCTGCAATCCAGCGGTCACGCGCTCGGCGGACTCGTTAAATTCGTCCATCGTGACCGCCGTTTTGCCGACACGGGCCGCGAGAAGTGCCGCTTCGTTGACCAATGCCGCAAGGTCCGCCCCTGCAAAACCGGAGGTGATCGACGCAATGGCGTGCAGGTCGATTTCCTCGGCAAGTTTGACCTTGCGCGTATGCACCTTCAATATCTCCTCACGCCCGCGAATGTCCGGGCGATCGACCAGAACGTGGCGGTCAAAGCGACCCGGACGAAGCAGCGCCGAATCGAGCGTTTCAGGTCGGTTGGTCGAGGCCATGACAATCGCCCCGGTGTTGGCACCAAAGCCGTCCATTTCGACGAGCAGGGCGTTGAGCGTCTGGTCGCGCTCCTCGTTCGAGCCGATATTACCGTTACCGCGCGTCTTGCCGATGGCATCAAGTTCGTCGATGAAAATGATGCAAGGTGTCCGCCGCTGGGCCTGGTCGAACAGGTCGCGAACCCTTGCCGCTCCGACACCGACATACAACTCGACGAAATCGGAACCGGACAGGCTGAAAAACGGCACGCCCGCTTCGCCTGCAACGGCTTTGGCCAGCAGAGTCTTACCCGTACCAGGCGGACCGAACAGAAGCACGCCTTTCGGAATGCGACCACCGAGTACCTGAAATTTTTCCGGCGTTTTTAAAAATTCAACGATTTCCCGCAGTTCCTCTACTGCCTCATCGACCCCAGCCACATCACCGAACGTAACCTCGATATCTTCCTGCGAAACCTGACGGCCGCGATTCCGGCTGAACGCCATAGCCCCAGAACCAGCCATGCGACGGAAAAGAATAAAAATCAGCGGGATCGTCGCCAGCATCATGAGCATAAAGATCATCGTCCCACCGTGCATTTCCCAGAAATTCGGACGACCTTGCGCACGATAATCTCTGAAACCAGCCTTTTCCAGACGTTGCCACAGCTCGTTGTTGTCAAAGTCAAGCCCCTTACGACCGGACGAAAAGTTCACGTTATCGACTGGTTTTTTCTTTTTCTCTTCCGGGGCAATTACCTCACGGGTCACGGTTCCCCTGATGTCATAAGAACTTATCCTGATTTTTTTGAGATTGGAATACCGTATCGTTTGCTCCTGTTTCCCCTCACCAATCTTGACTTCGATTTTTGCATCGGATTTCTCATGTCCCTGTTCGATGAGTTGCATTAATTCGCCAAACGAAATTTCGTCGAGCTTGGACAAGGTCATCAGATTGAGCAGACAGATTGCCGCGACAACAATCACTGCAATCATCAAAAACGACCATCCACCCCCTTCATGCTTGGGAATTTTCGGCCCTCGATCATCCGGAGGCTTGTCGATGGGTTGCTGTTGATTGACGTTTTGTTGATCTGTGTTATGCTCGATTTCGCTATCTTGATTATCTTGAGAATCTACGAAAAACAGGCGATATAAGAAAAGTGTCATTGAGAAAAATGAAATATATGTGTTCCATTGTCAGAAGGCAAAAGGATATCTACAAGCATACTTCCATTTTCCGAAAATACCAGTGGATTTGCCGATAAAAAAAACACTTCTGCATGGGCAATTTTTTGGGGGGGATCATGGCAGGGCGGTCTCGGCATGACTGCCTTACCGTCTCTCTGTGTTCTTTGCGCCTCTGCGCGAAATTTCTTCGCGAAATTTCTGATCGGAAGTTTTCAGAAATTCTGTTTGACCGGAGTACCGGTCCGCGTATCAATGCTGCCGGTTGCACAGAACAAAGTCCATGAGGCGATTTCTTTCCCGTTTGCCAGAGCAAAAACACAAATAATTGATGAAAATCCGTATTTTTTTCAATGACACCCTGGATATTGCGCTGGTGGCACTTCAAATCTCCTTTTCAGGATTTATACTCTTAATTATCTTGCGCAAATATTAATTTCAAAGAAATCCTGGATGAACGTTTATCACTACAAAAATCCAATTATCCTATCAGTACGGAAGAATTCAAAGTGAAAGAATCAAAATCAAATCAAGAACTGTCTGGCCGGACAGGTAGCTTTGCTGCCCGGAGTACCGATCCTGACGGCAGGCCGTCCGGCTCGTCCAATCAACGTGATCCCTGGACGATGCTACAATCGCAACTGGGGTTGATATCTTCGCCAATTGAGCAAGAACAAGTTTCGGTGGTCAGTACGGCCGAGGAGAGTGAGACCGACGACCTCCAACAGCAGGAAGTGTCGCAAGACGAAATCCCGTCCTTCCGGCAAGCAGTGTTGCCAATCGGAGTACCGACCGACACTGTTGCCGGTCGGAGTACCGACAGTGTTGCCGGTCGGAGTACCGACACTGTTGCCGGTCGGAGTACCGACACTGTGACCGTCAATATCCTTGTACCGACCACATCGGCACAGGAAAGCGATTCACGGGACGCAAAACCCGACGATCCGTTTGGCTTCTCCCCGCTGGACAATTGCGACATTCCCAAAAATGCCTTTGCGTCTCCGCGCAAGTCCAAGGCGTTTCGCAAAACCGGGGAAGTTGCTCCATCCCCGGTTGAGGCACCGCAAGACAGATCAGAAAAACAGGACATTCTGCCTTCGGAAGTCGGACCGGGCACCAGCGAAGCACCGATCGATCCACTCCAGTCAGACGAATTGCCGACTTCGCTCTGGCAACCGCGCAAATCCGCGTCCGCTTCCAAGTCACCGACTCCGACACCGGCGGCAACGCCTTCGTTTTCGGATACCTTGAACGATGCTACCGTGAGCAAGGCGGAAGGCAGAAAGAAAGAATGGAGTGGTGCGGATCGCACTGCTCCCCAGGTTACAGTCCCACCGCCCACCGACGACTTGGCCAGGCATTCGTCCGGAAATCAACGACACGAACGCAGCGGTGGGCGGCAGGAAAAATCCCTTGATCGCAGATCAAGGGAGCCGATGCAAGAGATGTCGTACCGTGACCGCCGCGAACATTCCCGCAATGTACCGGACAATCAGGTCGATGTGGCGGACAACCCGGTCGAAACGCAATTCGACGAGTTGGCTTGGGAACCGAAACCGACTTCCAGAGGAAAAAATCGCGAGACTCGCAAATCGTTTCGCCAGACGGACGTTCCTTCGTTTGCCGAACGCGAGGACGTTCCTCAGAGATTCGGTTCCGGCCCGGATCGCGGAAACGATGACAATGACTGGCTCGACGCTGGTCTCGAAATCGAACCAGCACCACCCCGGTCAAAGCAAAATCGCCAACAACAATCGTCTTTCGAAAAGCCCGAAAAACGGGAGAAATTCGACAAAGACGCGAAAAACGCTTATGAAGCGGAACGAATACTCGCCCGACGAGCCAAAGAGGAGCAGGTCAGGGAAGCACGGGGTGAGTCCTCGCCTCGTCCATCGGCTACTCCGAAACGCGCCGAAACGCCTGGGAAAGAAAAGGCAGCGGGGACATCGACACAAAAAATCGCCGTTTTCAGTTGGAATGATGCCGTACAGGACATCATCGAGAAAAACATGCAGCGACGTCCGGCATCGGCCACCAAAAATGACCGGGATCGGCGAAACGGCGGTGGACGAGGCCATCGACGGTGATCATAAGTGTTTGGAGTGAGCAATGAGCGCGGGGGGCTTGCCACCAGTTGGTGTAGGGAGTATCAATGCGTCACGTCGGGATGCGTCGTTCGGTAGAACGAAAAGAAGATTGCCCATGAAACACAATTTTTGCATTGCGATTGTTTTGCTGTTGTGCGCAGTATTCAGTATTCAGTATTCAGTATTCAGTATTGACAGCCGGGAACGCAGTTCGCCGTAGGCGAACGGAGTGACCGGATTCAGCCAAATAGTCCCCGTTTTCGGTTGAGTGGTCAGTATTGGCAGCCGGGAACGCAGTTCGCCGTAGGCGAACGAAGTGACCGGACTCAGCCAATTAGTCCCCGATTTCGGTAGAGTAGTCAGTATTCAGTATTGGCAGCCGGGAACGCAGTTCGCCGTAGGCGAACGGAGTGACCGGATTCAGCCAAATAGTCCCCGTTTTCGGTAGAGTGGTCAGTATTGGCAGCCGGGAACGCAGTTCGCCGTAGGCGAACGAAGTGACCGGACTCAGCCAATTAGTCCCCG
>Ga0123353_10009409_pt1 | contig 13487 bp, 18 predicted proteins | sample TergutLab28metaG_3_FD_92763 | JGI IMG/M metagenome (GOLD analysis project Ga0123353, IMG submission 92763) | Labiotermes labralis P3 segment gut microbial communities from Petit-Saut dam, French Guiana - Lab288 P3 | ecosystem: Host-associated > Arthropoda: Insects > Digestive system > Gut ... | reverse complement strand
GAAAAGAGTTTTGGAAATATCGATTGAACAAATTTGTTTAAATCCAGAGCAACCAAGAAAGGTCTTTTAGGAAGCAGAACTATTGGAACTGAGGGATTCGATTCGAGAGTTTGGAGTGCTGCAGCCTGTTATTGTAAAAAAGGACAAGTTTGGTTTATATATTTTAATCGCTGGAGAGCGAAGACTTCGCGCATCAACGATGGCAGGTCTTGTCAAAATCCCTGCAGTCATTAGAGACGCAGATGATAAGGACGCGGCGCTGATTGCACTTGTTGAAAACGTTCAGAGAGAGAATCTGAATTACATAGAAGAAGCCTATGCGTATAAAAAATTGATGGAAGATTATGGCCTTACGCAAGGAGATATCGCTCGTAGGGTTGGGAAGCAGCAATCGACAATTTCCAACAAAATCAGACTTCTTGGGCTTCCGCCTGATATTCGGGAAGTTCTTGCCCAAGAACAATTAACAGAAAGACATGCCAGGGTTCTTTTGAAAATAACAGACGAGGAGACGAGAAAAAGAGTATTGGAAAAAATTGTAAATCATGGATTAAATGTAAAACAAAGTGAAAAATTAATTGAAGATGTGATCAGCAAACAGGAAGAGGATATTAGAAAAGATAATAAAGTAAAATATATCAACTATAAGATTTACGTAAACTCGATTAAAAAAGTATTTTTAGAAATCAGTCAAATTGAAAAGGACGCCGATTTTCAGCAGGAAGACAAAGGTGACCATGTTGAAGTTAAAATAATGATTCCTAAAAATGAAAAAAATGACATTTTGCGCCAGGAAATCCGAAACAGTTAAAGTAAACCGAATTATAAATAATTGTGAAATAATAATAATTATGACTGGCGCTAAAAAATTAGATTGCCTGCAATTAAAAAGATTGCAGGCTTTTTAATTAATAAAGGTTTCACGTGAAACCTTTATTTAATTGCTGTAAAATTTTAGTGGTGAAAGTTTATATATTGTTGTATAATGAAAAAAGCAAGCAAATTTGACAGTATAAAAAATGGTAAGCCATTTTTTAAAGGAGGAAATAATTTTGGGAAAAGCGATTGCAATATTCAACCAGAAGGGAGGCGTGGGGAAGACAACGACAAATATTAATTTGGCTGCGTGTCTTGCGATAAAAGGGAAAAAAGTTTTGATTCTCGATATCGATCCGCAAGGAAATACGACAAGCGGAATCGGAATAGTTAAAAAAGGATTAGACAAAACAACCTATGAAGTTTTGATTGATGATAAATTAGCGCCCGAAACAGCAATTATGCATACCAGTATTACTAATTTAGATATTATTCCCGCAAGTGTAAAATTAGCCGGCGCGGAAATTGAACTTGTTCAGCTTGAAGGCAGAGAAAAAAGGCTCAAGAAGGCAATTGAAAAAATAAAAGGAAACTATGACTACATATTTATTGACTGTCCGCCTTCACTAGGGCTTCTGACGATCAATTCGCTTACAGCCGTCGATAGCGTTCTGATTCCGATACAGTGTGAATTTTATGCATTAGAAGGCGTGAGTCAGCTCATGAGCACAGTGGAGCTTGTTAAGAAAAATTTAAATCCAAGACTTGAAATCCAGGGGGTTATTCTTAGCATGTTCGATGGACGAACCAACTTATCAATTCAGGTTGTTGAGGAGGTAAAGAAGCATTTCAGGGAAAAAGTGTATACGACTGTAATTCCAAGAAACATCAGACTTGCGGAAGCTCCGAGTCATGGACTGCCAATTACAGAATATGATCCAAAATCAAAAGGGGCAGAAGCGTATTTAGAATTCGCCGAAGAATTTTTAGATTTGGAGGAAGAGAGTAACTGATGGCGGGGATAAAGACAAAAGGATTGGGTAAGGGACTTGAGGCGTTGTTTGGTGATATCGAAATCAAAACAGCAGAAACGACGACAGAGTATTTAGATAAAGGCGATCAACTTGGCGAACATGTTGAATTTATCGATATTAATGACATCAAGCCAAATGAGTCACAGCCAAGGCAGTATTTTAACGAAGAAAAAATCAACGAGTTAGCAGATTCTATAATAGAGCACGGTATAATTCAACCGATTGTCGTTATTAGAGCAGAACGGGGCTTCGAACTTGTGGCGGGTGAGCGCAGGTGGCGCGCTGCCAGAAAAGCAGGACTAAAACAGGTTCCGGCAATCGTAAAGGAATTAACCGAAGAGCAGGTGATGCTATTTGCAATCATAGAAAATGTGCAGCGTGAGGATTTGAACCCGATTGAAGAAGCAGAAGCTCTCGACCAGATGATCATCAAATTCGGGCTTACACAAGAGGAAATATCAAAAAGTGTAGGGAAAAGCAGACCGTATATCACAAATTCACTGAGATTGTTAAAATTGCCTTTTGAAATTCAGCATATGGTCCTAGAGGGAAAACTATCAAATGGACATGCAAGAGCGCTTATCAGCGTAGAGGATCCTGAAAAACAGATCTTTCTGGCAAACAAAGCGGTTTTAGAGGGACTTTCAGTAAGAGAAGTAGAAAGACTGGTTAAAGAGCTGGACTTAGGGCATCAAAAAAATGCCAAAACAAAGAAAGCTAAAGACATAGGAATTATTGAAGTAGAAAAAGAATTAAAAGAATTGCTTGGAACAAAAGTAACACTGCAGCATAATGGAAAAAAAGGAAAAATCCAAATCGACTATTATAGCAGGGAGGAACTCGAGCGGTTGATTGAACTACTAAAAACGATAAATTAGGTAGAAAAAAAACGAAGGGTTTCACGTGAAACCCTTCGTTTTTGAAAAAAAGTTAATAATATAACAATGTAAAATGGTGTATAATGATTTATAGATTAGATTGTAAGAGGGAAAATTTTAATGAAAAGAAAAACACAAATCGTAGAAGAAACAGAAAACGTAGAAGTTTTCGTCAGAACAGGACGCGGAAATGAGAATACGTTAAAAAAACCGTCAAAAAAGAAAATTATTATAACCCTAACGCTCATTATTGTTGTCGTCACCGCACTGGGTGTGGTTTTCTCACAGAGAGGCTCAGAAGTGGGTCCTACGGTCAGCACCGCACCATTAACGCGAATGGATCTGGAACAAACCGTTTCCATAAAAGGGACGATTCAAGGTTCGGAATCAGCTGACGTCGCGTCTACATTGAACTATAAGATTACAGCCATCTACGTTCATGAAGGCGATATTGTAAAGAAAGATCAGGTACTCGCGACACTCGACGTCAGCGATCTACAGGAAGAGTACAACAAAGCAGCGCTCTCCAGAAATGAATCTAAGCGCGCGTATGAATCAGCTGCAATTCTATACGAAGAGGGTGCGATGGCAAAAGAAGAATATTTAAAGCTGAAAGCGGCGTATGAACGCGATGAACTGACCTTATCTTCTTTTAATATAGGGGAAAAGAAGAATATTCGGAGCCCGATTGCCGGCACGGTTACAAGGGTCAATGTCAACATTGGCAGGTACGCAAACGACACAGAGAATTATCAACCGATGTTTGTTGTTGAAAACCTGCAAGATCTTCAGATGAATGTGAAAATCAGCGAGTATGATATCAGTAAGATAAAAGTTGGTCAAGAAGCGACAATTACGGCAGAGGTCCTGGGGACGAAAAGCGTAGCCGGCGTTGTATCCAAAATTTCTCCGACTGGGGAAGCGAAGGATCAAACTTCCTCCGAAAAAGTAATTCCAGTCGTCATTGACGTCGATAAGGGTGATGCGAATTTAATCGCCGGAGTAACAGCAAAAGCGACCATTCTAATTGAAAAGCGGGAGATGGCTTTAACAGTTCCGATTGACGCGATCATGGAAGATCCCGAATCTGGTGAGACCAGCATATTTATTGTCAAAGAGGGCGTTTTGAAAAAAGTACCGGTTACAGTGGGTCTTGAAGGAAACTTGGATGTTGAAATTCTAAGCGAAGATGTAGCAGAAGGTGATCAAGTTGTATTAGCCCCGACTTTCGAGCTCGAAGACGGGAAACCGGTTTCCGTAAACGAGTCTCTGTAAGGGGTGCTTTATGGAAATCATTAAAATCTGCGGACTCAGCAAGACTTATCGAAACGGAGACATTGAGGTAGAGGCCCTGAAGGAAATCGACTTTACCATAGAAAATGGAGAATTTGTAGCCATTATGGGTGCGTCCGGATCCGGAAAATCGACGCTATTGAATATATTGGGATGCTTGGACAGACCTACATCCGGAAATTATTTTCTCGAAGGGATTAACGTCAAGGAAAAAACAGACGATGAACTGTCCTTCGTCAGAAATCAAAAAATAGGCTTCGTATTTCAGTCCTTTAACTTGATCTCGAGGACAAGTGCCCTCAAAAACGTAGAGCTGCCAATGATCTATGGAAAAATAAATACAAAGAAAAGACAGGAAAGAGCAATAAAGCTGTTAGAAAGTGTAGGGCTCGGGGATCGGTACGAGCACATGCCGAATGAACTTTCAGGGGGACAAAAGCAAAGAGTCGCCATTGCCAGGGCGCTCGCAAACGAGCCTTCAATCATTTTGGCCGACGAGCCGACAGGAAATCTGGATTCGCAATCTTCTATAGAGATCATGGACATACTCACTAAATTAAACAGAGAAAGCGGAAGTACTGTGATCATCGTCACACATGAACAGGATATCGCGGAGTTTACGGATCGGGTTGTTGTCTTTAAAGACGGCGAGATCATCAAAGATGAGCGGAAGAGAGGGCGAGCGAATGCTTCTGATTGAGAATATTAAACTTGCACTTTTTGCTATTCGCGCCAATAAAATGCGATCGTTTTTAACAATGTTGGGAATCATCATCGGTATAAGTTCCGTGATTTCAATCACTTCCATAGGAGCCTCCGCAAAAGCAGTGATCAGCAAGGAATTTGAAAATTATGGCGCGGCGTACATGTTTATCATGATGGACTGGAGAAATGTTGAATACATCGAAAGCAGTGATTTGTTTTCCTATGAAGATGTGGAGGCGCTAAAAAATCGATTTCCGGAAGACTTGAAATACGCGGCGCTCTATGCTTCCACTTCGGCTGACACAAAAGTTGGGAGAAACGAGGGAAAGTTAAACCTGATGGGCGTTGAGGCAAATTATAATCAATTTAATAAAGGAATTGAAATCAAGTATGGCCGGATGATTAACAAAAGCGACGTTGAAGGCGTTCGGGAAAACATAGTCGTCGACATCAAAGCAGCCCGTTTCCTTTTTAATAAAGAGAATGTAGTAGGAAACGTAATTCCAGCAAATGTTTATGGAAATGATAGAGACTTGACAATCGTAGGTGTATATGATGTTCCTCCTTCTATTTTCGCCGGACTCGACATGAGCTCCAGCTATACTTGTTACGCGCCGATTTCTCTTTTAGTTAATAAGGATGGAACATCAAGTTTTATTGAGATTTACGGCAATGACAAGAAAAATGTGACCGATCAGGCAAACGCGTATGTAAATTACATAACAAAAATAAAGGGCAAAGAACCCGGGTTTTACCGATCTGAGTCGGCTGAATCGCAAATGTCCATGATCAACACCGTTTTAGGCACACTGTCCGTCGCGCTTGGAGCAATTGCAGCCATTTCCTTGCTGGTAGGGGGAATCGGAATTATAAACATTATGCTTGTTTCCGTAACGGAGAGAACCCGGGAAATCGGCGTCAGAAAATCGCTGGGGGCCAGGACAAGGGATATTTTGACACAGTTTTTGATTGAAGCGATGATTTTATCCTGCATCGGAGGGATCATTGGGACAATAAGCGGAACAGCGCTTGCGGGACTTGGAATGTCACTGTTTGGCATTCAAGTTGTGATTCAACCGCTCGTCATTCTTGGCACTGTTATTTTTTCAGCAGGCGTCGGCGTGTTTTTCGGAATTTTTCCTGCGAGAAAGGCCGCGAGGCTTGACCCGATTGAGGCGCTGCGATATGAATAAGAAAGGCTAATAACAAAGGAAGGTAAAAACGATGAAGGATTTGTTTCAGTATGATTCCAAGATTGGAAAAATCAATATTGCAGAGGAAAATGGAAAAGTAACCGACCTTTTTTTCGAGACGGATTTCAAGTATTCAATAATGATAGTAACACTCGAAGCAACGCCGCTCATCAAAGAAACGATTCGGCAGCTTGACGAATATCTTGAGGGAAAGCGAAAAGAATTTGACCTGCCATTCGGTTTTGAGGGAACAGAGTTTCAAAAAAAAGTCTGGGCAGAACTGCTGAAAATACCATACGGCGAGACCAGGAGTTATGGGGAGATTGCGGAAAATATCGGAGTTGCTAAGGGTGCAAGAGCCGTCGGTTTTGCAAACAATAGAAATCCAATCTCCATCATTGTTCCGTGCCACCGTGTCATCGGTGCAGACGGGAAACTGGTTGGCTATGGCGGAGGGCTTCCAATCAAAAAAATGCTCCTCGATCTGGAAGGAAGTAAATACTTTGGAAAATAGACTATTATCTATCTACAAAACCCTCCGCGACTGCTACGGTGAATTGAGCTGGTGGCCGGCCCAAACGCCATATGAGGTTATGATCGGCACGATTCTGACACAGAACACGGCATGGAGCAATGTGGAAAAGGCAATTGCCAATTTCGGCGAAAAGCTTACTCCAAAAGCTGTAGCGGGCGCCGACCTTGCGGAACTGGCAGATATTATCCGTCCGGCCGGATTCTTTAATCAAAAGGCGATCTACTTGAAATCGATGACAGAGTGGTACGCGGGATATAATTTCGATGTGCCGGCCGTTCAGCGCGAGCCTTTTGAAAAGCTGCGCACCGAGTTACTCTCGACAAAAGGCATCGGGAAAGAAACCGCCGATTCGATATTGCTATACGCTTTCGACTTTCCGACCTTTGTGGTGGATGCTTACACCGTCCGGTTTTGTGGACGTTACCCTATCGACGCCGGAAAAGGCTACGATGCGGTCAAAGCGTATTTTGAGAAGAACCTTCCCCTAAGCGCGGAAATCTATAATAACTTTCACGCCATGATCGTAATCAACGCAAAGGAGCATTGCCGAAAGAAGCCCTTATGCTGTGGTTGCCCTCTTAGCAACACTTGTGAGAGGAAGGTATAAACATAAAACGCATAATTGAAAAAGGAGAGATCAACATGTCCTGTGAAAACAACAAATCCATGAAATGCCCTTGTACATATTCCTGCTCCAAACATGGAAAATGCTGCGAATGCCTGGCATATCACTTAAAGAGCGGCGAATTCCCGGCTTGCTTCTTTTCTAAAGAAGCCGAGGCTTCCTATGATAGGAGCTTTGCTCGACTTATAAAGGATAGAGAACCGCCTACCGTATGGTAACGCCATATGTGTATTTTAATGTAAATGGCATTATGTGTCAACCGTTATTTACCAATCCTGAAACATTAACAGCAGATTACGAAAGGGAAAGTTACCTGCGAAAAACTGGATCATGCAGGTCACGAAATTACATTATGGTGAAGGAATTAGGAGAAAGAACCGTGAGCATTGAATATTCCATAACAATTACAACCTTCGCGGATAAGGAGTCGGCAAAGAAAACCGCCAAGCTGTTGGTTGAGAAATGTCTGGCGGCGTGTGTTCAGATATTTCCGATTGAAAGTATATACCTTTGGGAAGGCGAGATTTGTGACGAAAATGAATATGTGCTGTTTATAAAATCAAAGACAGCGTTATTTGATAAAATCATGGCCGCAATAAAGGAAAATCACTCATATGAGGTTCCTGAAATAATACAAATCCCTGTTACAAGCGGTTTGCCGGAATATTTTAATTGGATAGATGAGGTTGTGAAATGAATGCTGGCCAGCGGCATAAATGAGTTTTGCTTTATGGTCAAGATTCCAAATAGAGTCTTTGCACCATTACTGCAAAGACTTGGTATTTCAAATGGGTTTTGTTATAATGACAACAAACTGCGGCGGAGGTGTCTTTTATGATACAAAGACAAGAATATCTTAATTCCCTCATCAGCTTTCGGGATAAGAAGTTAATAAAAGTCGTCACAGGTATCCGGCGGTGTGGAAAATCAACGCTTTTTGAGTTGTTTCAGGACTACCTGCGCGCCGATGGAGTAACCGAAGAACAAATCATCTCAATCAACCTTGAAGAAGGGGAGTATTATGAGATTGAAACATACAAACAGTTATATAATTTTGTGACGGAAAAGCTTGTCACGGATAAAAAGATGTACATCTTCATTGATGAAGTGCAGCGCATAACCGAATTTCAAAAAGCTGTTGACAGTCTGTATGTGAAAAAGAACTGCAACGTTTATATCACAGGCTCAAAGGCATATCTTCTCAGCGGGGAATTGGCGAGCTTGCTTTCGGGGCGATATGTTGAAATAAAAATGTTGCCGCTGTCGTTCAAAGAATATGTTTCAGCTTTCCCGGATAATACAAATTTTGAACGCTTATATGCGGACTATATCCAAAACAGCGCGTTTCCTTATGCATCGGAAATCACGAAGCCCAAAGACAGGAGGCAATACCTACAAGGCATTTATGACACAATCGTTTTGAAAGACATCGTAGCCCGTAAAAAATTTTCTGATACCGCCATGCTCAAAAGCGTTGTCCGCTCCCCGCAATGACTTATACGACATTTCCCAGCAAGTTCGGGATGTGGTACACAAAAGCGGCATTATGAATGGCATTGCCGTGGTCTATTGCCCGCATACGACGGCAGGCATAACGATAAACGAAAACGCAGACCCGGATGTGACATGGGATATGATGCTTGGCTTTGACAAGGCGTTCCCGGATCGACCAGAGTTTCGCCATGCAGAGGGAAACAGCGCTGCACACCTGAAAGCTAGCGCTGTCGGGTCAAGCGTTACTGTGATTATTGAAAACGGCAATCTTATTCTCGGGACATGGCAAGGCATATATTTTTGCGAGTTCGATTCTCCGAGAACGCGGAAATTCTATGTGAAAATAATGGGAGGCAATTAGATAATGCCTAAGAAATTGCGCAAAATACTCGGTGATGTAAACGCACCATGTGCAGTTGCATTGAGAAATGAATCTAATCCGGCAAAATTAAAATGGAATTGTTAATAAAAATAGAAGAAGGAGAGACAGCGGATGTCATTTAACATTATTCGAAACGATATAACGAAGCTCCACGTTGATGCCATCGTCAACGCAGCCAACACATCACTCCAGATGGGCGGCGGCGTTTGCGGCGCTATATTCAACGCGGCGGGAGCGGACAGGCTCCAAAACGCCTGCAGCAATCTCGCGCCGATAAAGACCGGTGAAGCGGTTGTCACGAAGGGGTTTAACCTTCCCGCTAAATTCATAATCCATGCGGCAGGGCCTGTTTACCGTGACGGCCTGCATGACGAGGAAGCCTTGCTGCGTTCCTGCTATATTCAGTCGCTCGAACTTGCTGTGAAATATAACTGCGAAAGTGTTGCTTTTCCATTGATTTCAAGTGGAATATACGGCTATCCAAAAGACGAAGCGCTTCGTGTAGCAATCGCCGCCATTCGTGATTTCATCAGCGAACATGAAATTGACGTGTCGCTCGTGGTATTTGACAAAGAGACACTTACGGCCAGTGAGGAATTGTTTGGATCGGTAAAGAGTTAGGTAGACGAACACTAAAAATACGCCAACAAATCAAAATTTTGCGTATGGATGGGTGCAATCCCATCCATACGCTGTACACACAATAACTAATCAACCAGGGCTTGCCAAGTGCAAGCCTTCGACTTCAGTCGTGGGTAGTTAACTGTGACATGCTCCCACCATGTGTAGAAGTGGGATTAGAAAAGGTGTTTCCTTTGAAGCGTGTCATATTGTAGTTGGAACACATATCTAGCCATTTTGTCACTTTCATTTTGATCGGCGAAAAGGAATCGGGCGCCTGTACTATGAGTGTAATTCGGCCGCTCACAGGGGAAGCACCACTTGATTTCTGCTTTTAGATGAATGAGCGCCCCTTCATAACCGATCGGGATGGCTAAGGTTACGTTCTGGTCTGCCTCATAGGCCTCGTTTGTATATAATGCAATTCCGCCGCCGCTGATATCAAAGGATTGACAATCCGATTCTAACTTCTGTAAAATACCTTCAACTCTTTTTTGTAGTATAATTTTTCCGTGGAGAATTTTTTCAACCCGGAAGTCATCGCGGCGCTGCGAATGTGAAATCTCGGTCAAGACCTTTGCTTTGATGAAATGTACATCGCTTTCCTGAAAGCGATCGATAACGCGGCATTGGAAATCATACCGGCCCTTTTCATCGGTAAAATAAACAAAAAGGATTTCGCCCAGAGGAATCATATAAAGGACCCCTTTATGGATGGGCGCTTCAATTATAATTTGATTATCAGGAAGTGTTGCTTCAAAAACCGAAGCAAGTTCAAGTTCCGGATTGTATTGGATAGAGCTTGCCGGCTTTAGGAGTAGTTTTGTACCTAATTCTAGTTGTGACATAACGATCGCCTCCTTAAAAATCAGAATATACAAAGAATATATAGTAAATATTATATATAAATATGACCATGTAGTCAAAAAGAAAATGCGTTCGGTAACAAAAATTGTGCCGCCTGGCCAGTGATAAAGATTTTTAAGGCGTTAGCAATACCGGAATGAAATCAATAAACCTTGCCTGCAACACAAGGCGCATGGCTTGATCACCGCCCGTACAGGTAGAAAGTGTAATAATATGCTCTGCCTGCGGTTCTGTTCCGATTTTTACGATGGATTGACTAGCTACTTTCTTTAAGTAATTGCTAAAAGAAAGCTCGCTTTCAAAACGGATGGTATAAGTATCGCTGGTCGCGGGCGTCTCATAAACCGAAAACACTTCATAGACCAGGCTTGCTTCACGGGTTAGAATGTAGATATCCTTATGGGCGTTTGCGTACTCGGCGTTTTTATATTTTTTCAGGCTGCCGAACATGGCGTCGTTACGGGTGTTGTGCCCGTAAATGATTGTATTGAAATCTTCGAAATTTCTCTGGTCTCGATAATCCTGAAAAATGCTTCCCAGAACGCTGTATTTTCGCTCATACGTTGCCCGCAAGTATTCTTGATTATTGGAACCGCAGAGAATTGGATAAGAAATCGGAGAATCCGGTATCCATAACCAGCCAATGATGTCAGGATTAATTTGCTGCAGTGCATCAAAATCGATCTGAGGGGGGGTGATTTCACCAGCCTCATCAAAAGCGGCCTCATCTTCGATCAGCGCCTCCTGACGGATTTCTTCATAGGCACGATTTGACGAATAGTATTGGTAAAATGTCCAGATCAGTTTCCCGGCGCTGTAGGCAAATACGACCGCAGCGACGACAAAAATAGCAATTCTTATTTTCTGTGACATATGACGCTCCAAAATTCTTTAATAGGCTTACTTTAAGCGTTTGTGATTCTTCTTTCTATTTGATCGGCGTGGTTTTAGCCGAATACCTTCTTAATACCGGCAATGTTTTCGATTCTTCTTTCTATTTGATCGACGTTGTATGCATATTTTAACGCGGTTTCTGAGCTGATTTTTTCTTGTTTGAAAAGCGACAAAATGGACGCGTCCATGCTGATCATCCCTTCGGAAGAAGAGGATTGGATGACGGCGTCGATCTGGTGCGTTTTCGACTCTCGAATCATGTTGCGGATCGCGTTGTTTAAATGCATAATTTCAAAAACGGGCAGAAGCTGTCCGTCTTCCGATGGCAAAAGTTGCTGAGATACGACGGTCTGAAGGATCATCGAAAGTTGTATTCTAACCTGCTGCTGTTGATTTGGCGGGAAGACATCAACGACACGGTCGATTGTGTTTACCGCGCCCACCGTATGAAGGGTTGAAATCACCAAATGTCCGGTCTCTGCTGCAGTCATGGCAATCCGGATGGTTTCCAGATCTCGCATTTCTCCAAGCAATATCACATCCGGCGCCTGCCGCAGACAAGCGCGCAGCGCAGTCACATAGCTATCGGTATCCACATTGATTTCACGCTGGCTGACGACGCCCAATTTATTCTTATGCAGATATTCGATCGGATCTTCGATGGTTATGATATGTGCATTTCTTGATTTGTTGATCTCGTCTACAATATAAGCCAGTGTCGTCGATTTACCGCTTCCGGCTGGACCGGTTACAAGTACGATGCCACGGGTTTTGTCGGCGATCGTTAAAACTTCATCAGGAATCCCAAGCAATTTAAAATCGGGAAGATCGAAACGGACCACCCGAATGACAGCAGCCAAGGAACCCCTCTGACGATAAGTACTTATCCTGAAGCGGGACATTCCTTTGAGCGACAGTGAGAAATCATCATCCCCAGTCTCCATAAACTTTTCCATCGGCCTTGATGCCAGCGCGTATAATTCTTTGACAAGGAGATTTGCCTTTTCCGACATTACAACTTCATCACCTTCGGGGACTATGAGACCGTTCAGCTTAAAGGATGGTTTTAATCCTGATATGATAAAGATATCGGAGGCGCCATTATCTACGGCTGTTCTTAAAAAGGTAGTAATTTCCATGTTATCCCTTCTTTAATAATTACTCAAAAGTTCCGTCCCATACGTTAAGCGAGTTATCCGCTTCCCATTCGCCGGTGGATTGTATTTGCCAATTCAAGACATTATTTTCGATATGGTCAATTTCGAATCGTACGAATAACTCCTGTACATCACTGATCGTACAGGAATAGCTGACCATCGCTTGACCCTGTACGGTTTCTGTAACAATTTCAATGCCGCCTATTGCGCCAGGGATCAGACCCCGATCGGCTAAAGCGATGACCTGCGCGCGAATCTGCGTCGCTTGCGCGTCTGCTTCATAATACCCTTTAACGAAGGTGGACGTTTTTTCAGACATGATTTTTTCTGCCATTGAAGTTGTTAGCGTAAGCATGGAAAAAACGGTCAGACAGAGCACCGCGAAAATCATGACCAGCGATACAGTTCCGACACCGACGCCTTTTACCTGTCTTTTCATAGCGACACCTCCAGAACGGATACCGGTAGTCTGAAAAGTTCATCTCCATTTTGAACCATTATGGTTACCTCTCCATTAATGCAGCCGACCTGACGCGAAAGTCGTTTGATCGTCATGATGTATTTGGCCTCGTTTTGGCCTGTGGCTTCCCAATTCGAATTATAAAACAAATCGACCGAAGCTGCCTCATTTCGTATATCGGTATTTAACAATGCGGCAGTCTCTTCAAGGTTTCCGCCTGCAGCCTTAAAGGTCTCCGCTCCATTTTGGGCCGTGATGACGGCTCGGTTTAATTCACTGCTGTCTTCAGCAATGAAGTGCGCCGTAACAAAAATGTTAACACAAATCGCAGACGCTACAGCAAATACGAGAATTGCGATGAGCAGTTCGATTAAAAACATCCCGGAGCTCGATAAGACGTTTTGTTTTCTCATGATCGCTCTCCCCCTTTACTGCGCAAGTGTACAAAAGCGTTTCCGTTTTTCCCTTCTTTATCGATGTATTCTATGGATAACAGATTTGCTTTTTCTGAATGGAAGGAAACGGAATCGACT
>Ga0123353_10009407_pt1 | contig 13488 bp, 12 predicted proteins | sample TergutLab28metaG_3_FD_92763 | JGI IMG/M metagenome (GOLD analysis project Ga0123353, IMG submission 92763) | Labiotermes labralis P3 segment gut microbial communities from Petit-Saut dam, French Guiana - Lab288 P3 | ecosystem: Host-associated > Arthropoda: Insects > Digestive system > Gut ... | reverse complement strand
CCCGCCCACGCCGTCCCCGGCAGCGCGCCAAGGACGAGTGCGAGGCACAGGAGCACCGAGAGGCGTGCCCGCCTCCTCGTGCCCGCTGCTTTTTTAAAGGTCTGATCCATGTGGCTTCCTCCTTATGTCCAAACGGCTCACATCTTCACTGTTTTGCTGGCCGAGTCTGCTCACGGGGTCTGCTCACGTAAAAGCACTACGGCCTACTCTAGCAAATGATACGGCTGGCTTGGCACCGGCACAAGCAGACGATGCGCCTCACGAAAGGCGGTTGATGGACACGGAGCCCGTCCCAGCTGACAAGAAAGCAGGGATCACAAGAGCCACAAGAGCCCGTAATGCCTTGAGCGATGCAGAGGCGACAGGAAGGACCAATGAGCCTCAGCGCATGCTTATTGGACTCATTCCGGATGGAGGGATGCTAGGTGGTGTTGACACGAGTTATACGGCAGACAGGTTCGCCCAAAGCACGATGCACCGGGCCTGGGCGGCGGCAACAAGGGGGGCGGTACTTTTCGCGTAGCGTGTGGCGATGCCCCGCCGGCGCCTCTGAGCGGCATGCCGTGCGCATCCACGGCCAGGCGTATCTTGGGCCGGGACCCCTTCTGTGGCCCCCGTGCCCTGGCCGCCCCCGGCTGTCCCGCCCCGTTGGCCTCTTTGCCCTGGGGGCAGCGGTTGCAAGAGCCTCCATGCCTCGTCACGCATACCATGTCGTCGCATGCCCTCCATACTGGGCACCCCCTGGCCTCGGATGCCCGGTCATGCCAGTCATCTCGTGTAAACACTACCTAGCAGGAGCAACATCTGAAGCTTATCTCCCTCCATCCCTTGCTGGCTTTGGACTGCCAACTCCAGAACAGCTAGTTGGGCTGGCGATGAGTTATCAGATTGCCCAAAAAGTACACGCTGCCAGTGGTCCTCATAATCTGCCCGACCTCATCAATGAGCGCCCCAGGGATGTAGTCGACCTGATTCTACTGGAAGATCTGGTCAAAGGGGCCGGGAAGCCAAGCAGCACTGAAATTAGGTCAGTTATTGAAGACATTTTCAAGACAAGAGGTAAAGAAGCGACAACTTTGAATCATCCAGTTCGCACTTGGCCAACACAAACTATTGCCCACCCGCACTGGGGTGCCGATTATCACTCTGCAGCTACATCCATAAATGTCGAGCTGTCGCTTGAAGAAGCTGTAGAGCAAGTGAACTCTTGGCTCGCTTCTTTGCGGATCTATGGAGCAAGCCACGGGGATTTACGCATTTTTTCGGAAGCAATGGGAAACATTTATTTCCAGGCAACGCCCTGTTTGCACGCACGCCATGCGTTTGAAACTGCTCGGCTATTTCCCGGGCCCCTGGCAGCCTTCGCAGACGTACACCGCACCCCCCATGTAAGCCATACGCTTAACCAAAGCGCCGCAGGCGGGGCAGAGCATGCCGACGTTCTTCCTGCTCATAGCCGTGATAAACCCGCCCGGATCACCAAACAGGTCCTTTTCGGTATCACGACCCCCTGCTGCCGTCATTTCGGAAAGCAGGCTTTTTGTCACAAGAAACAACGTCTCGAGCTCGGCGCTTGATAGCGTGGACATCTTTTGTTTCGGGTGTATCTTCGCGCTCCATAAAATATCTTGCAGCACACCGTTGCCGAGTCCCGGGATACGCTGCTCTGTCGCAAGGAACGCCTTCGCCGACAGTTTCCTCGTGTCGTCGGTCAAAAGCGAGTCAAAGTACGCTGCGTCAAACGCAGCCGACAGCGGCGACGGCTTCTCTTTCGCGACCCGGTAATAGAAGTCGTCATTCGTGCCGTCAGGAAACACCCACAGCCCGCCGTACATTTGCACCGTACAGCAAATCGCATCCCCATCGGCAAACTCCAAAAGAAGCTGATGCTTTGCAGGACGCTTAGCGCCAACAGGAAAATACCGCACATTCACGCCATCGCAAAACGATATGCGCATGTCCCCAGCCCATAGCTCAGGCCGTCCGCCATAAGCTGCTGTTCCCGTTATCTTTTCACCGTCGAGCATCTCCCCATAACGCGCTGGATCGTCAAAATACCACGCAAAACCATGGGGCGATGCGGCGGCAAGCGCATGAGTGACCGTCTTGCCGACAGCGGTCTCTGCAAGCTGCCGTGCAATGGTCTGCGCCTCTGGGATCTCAAGCATTCTCTAGCCCCTAACTGTCACTCCGGGCTATCGGGTGACGGATGACCGTTCTCAGCTTTTCGGGAGTGGTTTTGCGAGGGTCGCCCAAGTAGATCTCGTGATGCCTTCGCCCTTCGGAGATATCGTTGCGATATCCTGACTCCGCAATAAACTCCTCCAGGATGCCGACCGTCGCCGACTCATCATCGTAACCGCCTACGTGCATGACCTGCGCGCATAGCCCCTCGGCAAGCAGCGTGAGACGCGCAAGCGACGTGTCGAGCCCGGGTTTCTTCTTGCCGAGGACGTGCTTCGCTGACTCGAAGACCTCTTGGGTCACAAACTCCGGCTGTCTGATCATTGAGGTCCAGCACAGCCTATCTTTGTCTATGACGCTTACCCCATCGAAATACCCGTCCGTCCCCCACCATAGTCCCTCAAGCGGCGGGACAACATACTCGTAATAGCCCTCTGGCTGCATCCCGCTCTTCTTGCTCATTTTGATGGCGTACGAAAGACCGTAAAGCACTTCCAGAGCGCTCTTATACTCATCGCAAGTGTTGGGATCCCCTTTGCCGTCTATCATGATGAAGGCCATTTCGGGAACATCGACTACGCTCGGCGTTGTTTTGGGTAGATAGAGGCTTCCCTGCTCTTTTTTGAAGTCAAATGCCCCGGCCATACAGTGACTCCCCTCGTTTGAAAAACGCGAACCGTGTTGTATGCGTGACCCATGCTTACGGCGACCGCCTCAATTTCACAATCTGCGCATGACCGTCAAACGCAACCCCGTTTTCCTCAAAACCGTATGGCACAAAAGCGTTGGCTATCTCTTGCGGGTTGAAAAACTCCCCCCCGATTCCCAAGCGATGCAAGGCAGCGTTAAGGGCCTTTTGCAAGGTCTCCGGAAAACGCGGGTCGGCAATATACAGTACCCCGCTCGGCTTTAATACCCGTGCGGCTTCTTTTGCGAATTCCTCTTTTCCCGAAAAGTGGTGGTATGCCATGCAGGCTACCAGAACGTCGAAGGTCTGATCTTCAAATGGCATGTTGTCGCAGCGGGAAAGCCGAAAGTCCATTTCTGGGTGCTTGTTTTTCGCTACGGCTATCATGTTCTCTTCCATGTCAATGCCGTAAGCATTTATCTCGTGGACGCTCGCTATTCTATTCAGCAAAGCCCCCGTGCCACAGCCAACGTCCAAGACAAAAGCCCCTGGCCGAACCTCGATCTCGCGAAGCACAAGGCGGTAGAACTTTTGAGAGGACCTCCCCTCAAACCCATCGTCGTAGGCATCGGCTCTTTTGCCGAACCTGAAGTCTTTTGCGCTGTGGTCTTTTACGCCACCGTCCACGGATATCTGCTCCTCATAGTGCCATGACCCAGAATAATCCTCATGGGGTCGCTGAAGAGGGTGTTTTGCCCATTCTCTCTCAAAACTCGTGCCCAATGGGTTTTGCGCCGGCCTGGTCGCATAGGTTGAGTATCTTGCACGACATCTCCAGGCTGGTGATCCACTGGAACGCCTCTTCAAGCTCGGCGCCTGCTGCAAAAGGCCCATGCCCACGCACGAGCATGCACCGATAGTCCCTAAGGCCGGATGCAGCAGCAGCAGCAACATCCGGGGAGCCGATCGTCTGTGGAAACGAGTACACCGGCACCTTGCGCAGCAAGAAGTTACCCTCGGAGTCGATGGGCACGACCTCATCCTCGATCATCGATCGCAAGATCGAATGGGGTGAATGCGTGTGAATCACCGCCATCGCAGCGGTGTTTGCATAGATCGCACGGTGCACGACGATCTCGGTAGAGGCCAATGCGTCGTCCGAGCCGCTCGAATCAAGCGCGGTCTCGACGATGTCGTGCCCGGCAAGCCGCCCGAGCATCGCCCCGTGCCGCGTGATAAGGATGCGGTCGCCCACACGCACGCTCATGTTGCCCCCATGGCTCGATATCAGCCCGGCGAGGTAGATGTCACGGCCAATGCGGGAAAACTGCTCGAACATGGCGCACTCGCTTTCTAGCGCAAACGGAAATTCTTGTCATCGGTGGCATCTGGGTACACGCAACCACGACCCCCTCACCAAGAGAGCCGTCTGCCATCAGCATGCTGCCTTGCCGTCCCGATCAGAGAGACCTCAGTCAGGAGAAGCTGAAGTCCTTCTCTCCGTTAAACACCGCGAGCGCGTCGGCAACACCCCAGTCGCCCAGCGTGATCGCGCTGATCGCCTTTGTAAGGCGCACGGCCTCGCCAAGGGAACGCTGATGGATGTTGCGACCGGTCGCATTGCCCACTGCCCCGCCAATGTGGATCTGGTCGTAGAGCTGCGCCAAAAACGTTTGCGCATCCACTGTTGAGCCACCGGCGCAGACAAGTCCCGTCCGCCCTGATGCCGCCGCCGCCTCTTTGAGCTTCTCGGCAGAAGACGACACGTCATCACTTTTGGGCGGATTGACCTTCACGAAGTCCGCTCCCAAGCAAAGCGCCGTGCCAGCAGCCCCAGCGATCAGGTGCGCGTCCTTCTCGTTGGCGACCGCCTTGCCACGCGGGTACATCCAGAGCACGACGACAAGCCCAAGCGCGTGCGCATCAGCGATGAGCTGGCCTGCCTCGGCCATCATCGATGCCTCGTACTCGCTGCCAAGATAGACCGTGTAGCCAACGCCCACCACGTTCACGCCGTTGTCGCGCAGGTCGGCAGCCGCCGAGATATCGTAGAGCTGCGGGCTGTAAGGATCCTCCTGCGAGGTCTTTACGAGGTGCGTCTTGCTATTGATCTTGACGAGATAGTTGATATCCGGATAGTCAGCAGCATATGCGGCTATCAGGCCGCGCTGTCCGGCCAGTACTCCGCAGATACCCTGGCTGCCGATCCGGAACAGGTGCTCGGGGTCGGCATCGTCGGCATGGATGCCCTCGCCATAGAAATCGTCGTTCAGGTGCTCGATCTTCTGGTCGCAGGCGTAAAGCATCAGCCTGCCAGTGCCGTGAGTCGCTTTCAGATAACTCTCGACATATAGGGCCCGCGCCTCATCAGGCACATCTGCCGGTACACGGACCAGCTCGGGTGTAATGCGTAACACGGACAGTACCTCCTCCCAAAAGGCAAAACCGATACCTAAAGGATATACCACTCTGGGCTGATTCAGGTGTGCTTTTTCATTGGACGATGTGGAATCTTTGTGAGCTCGCTGACAAACATGTCCCCCACACACGAGTACCCTAGCCGCTCATAGAAAGCGATGGCCGTCTCGCGAGCGTTAAGCCAGATGAGCCCGGTGCCGGATGCCCGAGCGTCTTCCTCAAGCCTGCCGACAAGCGCCCGACCGACCCCACGGCGACGCACCTCGCTGGCCACCGCCATCTGTCGGAGCTGGCGCTCGGCATCCCCGGCTCCGCCGAGCAGAATCGCGTACCCGACGAGAACGTCGTCGTCAAGCGCGACGAACGCACTTCCCTCGTCGACGGGCTGGCGCCAACCGTCATCGCGGGCAACACCAAAGTCACGGTACAAGATACCGTAGATCAGCTCTTCGACCTCGCCGAGCCTCGGCCACGAGCTGTCTATGGCATCAATGCGAAGCCCGCTCCCTTGTGCGTCCACTGCTGATCCCCCCAGACTCACTTTTGCTCCCTCGGACCCACTGCTACCCCCTTCCGAACCGAGCTTTTGACCCCCAGACTCGCCCCTGACCCCCCCTTCCAGGCTCACTTTTGGTAGCGGTTCGTTGCAGGCATGCGACGGCCTCTCCCAGATGCCCGAGCGGTGAGCCTCACGCCGAGCGGAGCCTGCCGGCGCTTGTACTCGGCACCGTCGACCATCTCGATAACGCGATCAACGGTCGCCGCATCGCCACCGGCCACCGCACCAGCAGTCGCCACATCGCCAGCAGCCTTCATGCCGGCTTCCAGGATCGCAGCGCAGCTCTCGGCAAGATCCACATAGCGCTCAAGGATCGCGTCGAGCACATCGTAGGGCGGAAGCAGGTCCTGATCGGTCTGACCCGACCGGAGCTCGGCCGACGGAGGTTTCTCAAGCGTTGCTTCTGGGATCACGGGACCGCCCTCCTGCGTGTTCCGCCAGCGGCACAGCTCATACACGCACGTCTTGAACACGTCCTTGATGGGGGCAAATCCGCCCGCCATATCCCCGTAAAGCGTCGCATAACCCACCAAAAGCTCGCTTTTGTTGCCCGTTGTCAGCACAAGCCAACCAAGCTTGTTCGAAAGCCCCATGAGCAAGACGCCTCGCACGCGGGCTTGGATGTTTTCCTCGGCGACCCCTGGCGCATAGCCGACAAACGCCGGCTCGAGCGCATCGAGAAAGGCCTGGTGGATGCTTTCGATCGGCATGCGGCGGGTGTCGATCCCCAGGTTCGCTGCGAGTTCCAGCGCATCATCGATGCTTCCCGCCGAGGAGTGCCTGCTTGGCATGAGCACGCCATGCACGTGCCCGGGGCCTAGCGCATCGACCGCAAGCGTTGCCACAAGCGCCGAATCCACCCCGCCTGAAAGCCCGAGCACAACGTCTGAGAAGCCGTTTTTGCGCACATAATCGGAGATGCCGAGCATGATAGCACGGTATGTCTCCTCGGTGGGCTCTCTGATCGGCTGCTCGATCGCCCGTGACCCTGCTGGTTGCCGGGCCACCGCCAGCCCTGCAGCTTGCACCGCTGCCGTACGCCCCTGCCCGACGGAGCCCACAACGCATGGCGCAACAGCGTATGATGCAACTCGGCTGGCAGCCCCCGACTCCAGGTCGATGTCTACGACAAGCACTTCCTCGGCAAAAGAGGCCGCTCGGGCAACGACTTCCCCCTCGGGCGAGATGAGCACGCTACGACCGTCAAAGACGGTTTCGTCCTGACCGCCTATGAGGTTGCAGCATGCGATCCAAAGTCCGTTGTCCCGAGCTTGCCGAACAAGCATCGCTTCCCGTTCGGATCCTTGTCCTTCGCAAAATGGGGATGCGGCGATGCCCAACAGCACCCGTGCGCCAGATTCTGCGGCTTCTGCTGCTACACGGTCCGCCCGGATGTCCTCGCCTATAGCCACACAGCAGCTAATGTTTTTGGCACCGGCGCTCCTGGCTTCTCTTGCCTGAATGCCTCCCTCATCAGCACTTCCACAAGCGAAATAGCGTCTTTCGTCAAAGACATCGTGGTCGGACAAGCAGCGCTTGTGGTAGACCTTCTTGACCGAGCGTCCCCCAAGCACGGCAGCAGCATTAAAGCACCTGTCATGGTGTTGGTCGACAAAGCCGATGACTACATCGCCCTCGCATTCCAAGGCGATCTCGTTAAGCGCACTCAGGTTGTCTTTCACAAAACACGTGTTGCAGACAAGATCTTCAGGAGGGTACCCGGTGAGGGTGAGCTCGGGCAGCAGTGTGACATCAGCCCCATGCAAGCGCCCGATCCCTATGGCTCTACGTGCGCGCTCAAGGTTGCCCTGGATGTCTCCTACAGTAGTGTTTATCTGCGCAAGCGCGATACGCATACGGCTCCCAATAGCTTGGAGTTGTTACACCCAAGTTTACCTGAGATCACCCGATCCGTGCCGCCCACTACTACAGTCAATATAGCCGAGGAACTCCTCTATGCGCCTTGGTTTTCGCCTTGCCTCCCGCCCCGGGCTCCAGCTGACCCTGTCTCCAGAAAGATTTCCTTCCAGCAGCTCGGCCATCGCGTAAAGCAGCGGCTTTTTAAGCCTGGCTTCCGCAAGCACGGGTTCTGATGCAAATACCTCGTCGATGCATGCGTCCGCTATGATCCTGCCGCCGCTGAGCACAATAGCCCGTGTCGCAAACCGCCAGGCGAAATCCACGTCGTGCGTAGAAATGGCCAGGGTGATGCCGGCGCGGCTCAGCTCGTTCAACGTCTGTTCCAATAGCGCCACGTTCTCAGGGTCAAGGGAGGCCGTCGGCTCATCAAGCAGGATCATGTCGGGTTGCATCGCGAGAACATCGGCAATGCTCACCCGTTTTTTCTCGCCACCGCTTAAATAATGCGGTGCACGGTCTTGGTACCCGCCAAGGTTCATCTTTGTAAGCGCTTGCATGGTGCGACGTGACACCTCGCTATGCTCAAGCCGCAAATTCATCGGGCCAAAGCTGACCTCGTTCTCCACCGTTCCCGCGATGATCTGACTGTCAGGCTCCTGAAACACCAGCCCGACCGCCTGCCGCAGCCGAAAGACATCTTTCTTGGAATCAGTTACCTCTTCCCCTTTTAGGAACATCTTCCCGCTTTGAGGCTGTAAAACACCGTTGCAGCATAAGAAAAAGGTGCTTTTCCCCGCGCCGTTGCCGCCAAGCACTGCAACCCGCTCGCCTTCGTAAAGCGTAGCGGACACGTCCTTTATCGCCGGGTATTCCTCCTCATACCTGAAATGGATGTGCTCAAGCCTCAGTAGCTCTTTCATATCCATCGCCTCAGCGAAACGACAGGGACAGACCCAGTGTGATGGCCGTTATGCCCACTGCAGTAGCAACATGTCCGCCGGCCATTTCTCTCCGATTCTCCAGAAAACGGATTCCCGTGCCGTAACACCGGCTCTCCATCGCGTCGAAATTCCTGTACGCCTGCCGATAGCTACGCAAGAGCAGATCGGCATAAAGATGCCCTGTTGTACGTATGCTCGTCTGATAATCCACAAAACCCAGCCTGCTCGCCGCGGCATCCCGCATCGTGTAAAACATCAAAAGCAGGATGAAGATATAGCGGTAGGTTAAATACATCAGGTCTATCAGGATGCCAGGGCAGCGCACCCGGCGCAAAGTGCCGATCACCTCTGACATTGGGGTCGTCAGGCTGAGTAGGTATAGACAGCTGACCGCTCCCAGCGCGCGTGCCATAACAAGCGCCGCATGGCTTTGCGCCTCAGCGCTCACGCAAAACCAAGACCCGAGCACATGGATACCTAGCACCCCTGTGCGCTGCGCGGTCAGCTCAAAAAGCAGGGCAAGCCCGTTTATCATTAAAAAAGAGACCGGCAACGCCAGCAGATGCAAGTAGTCGCGCAACCTAAGGCCGCCAACAGGCACGATCAAGATGAGCGCTACAACGGCCAGGAACACCCCTACGACCAAGTTGGATGCCGACACACACAATGCCATGAGCACCAACACTACCCAGAGCTTGAGCGAGGGGCTGACCCTGTTTAGACGTGAGCTCTGCGCCAGGACGTCAACTAACACAAACGGCCTGTGCCGATGCCTCCCTAGCAGCGAAAAGGCGACCCCAAGCACGGCACAGGCCAGGGCAAGCGCTACTGATGGCACCCGGCCATATAACAAGCACCAGACAACCGTCATTATAAGAGCTGCGGTCATCATGCAAGCGACTCTTCAGGCCGCTGGCGCTCGTGCGGCTGTGCCCCTGCTTCTGTCGCCCCTTCGGCAGAATACCTCTTCCGAGCAACCAAGTAGCCAAAGCAATAGGCAATAACACCGACACCGATGCCAGTCTGGACACAAAAGAGCAGGGTCTCCATCTCGCTCGGCAGCTCACCGCCGATCAGCGTCTCTAAAACCGGTTCGAACCACGGCTCATGCTCCCCGCCTGTGACCTCCTCTACCATCTCGCTGCCCGCGCCGTCGCTGCCTTCGAACTGCGCCCCTTTTAGCGCGAGGAGTGGGACGAGCGCGATCAGCAGGGTGACCGCGATGAGGACGGCGGCTGTTCTCGCATCCTTATCCATGCCCTTATTCATGCCTTACCCCACCTTCACCTTTAAAAACCCGACTTCTTGGAGCTCTGGCTCCGCAAGACCCTTCAGACCCATCACGATCAGGACGGTCAGTAGGCCTTCGATAACTGCAAGCGGAAGCTGCGTGGGCGCGAATACGCCGAGGAACTTGACAGCACTCGCCATGATGCCGCCAGCCGCACTCGGATACGCGATTGCGAGCTGCATGCTGGTAATACAGTAGGTGAACAAGTCTCCCAATGCAGCAGCGATAAAAATATTGACCTTCCAGTTCAGGCCTGCCCTCCTGCCCAATGCGTACAGGCCCCATGTAAGGACCGGTCCGACGATCGCCATGCTGAGCGTATTTGCGCCAAGCGATGTAAGCCCACCGTGGGCAAGCAGGATCGCCTGGAAAATCAGCACGATGATGCCGAGCACACTCGTCACGGCAGGACCGAACAGGATTGCAGCGAGCCCCGTTCCTGTCATATGGCTGCAACTGCCCGTGACCGACGGGATCTTAAGCGAGGAGATCACAAAAATAAACGCGCCGGACATGGCAAGAAGGATTAAAAGACGTCTGTTTTGCTCTAGCGTGTTCCGTATGCTGATTGTACCGGCCACCAAAAACGGCAAGCAGACGACACCCCATGCAACGCAGTGTACAAGCGGCAGATAGCCCTCCATGATGTGCATGGCGCTAGCTGCCTCGGGGAATGCGAAAGCCAACACCAGCACACCTGATGCTACCAGCAGTCCTTTTTCTGATTTTGTATACGGCATGCTCGCTTCCCTTCACTCCCATCCCTTGTCTTTCTCTTCCTGTGACGCAACAAAAAAAGCAGCCATTCGGCTGCTTTTAACGCGTACGCTTGAACAGAAGACACTCACTCTGTTTTATTCAGCGTGCTGATCACCGCAGCAACTGAGCAAGACACAAAGCAGGTCTCCTGACTTAAGATCAACGCTTTGCGCGCCTTCTCGGCGTTGCCGCCAATGGCGTAATGCGCAAAACTCCCTATCACAGTGACGGGTTCGTTCCGGACTCACACCGGATTCCCTATTTACTCCCTTTCGGGAACTCATGTCTCATATTCAGGTTTCAAGTCCTTGTCTCAAGCCCTTTGCGTTTCTTTTCTCATCATAGCACCCCCACTGCGGCATTGGAAAGGAGCTGTCGGTAACAAAAACTGGAACCTCCCGGGGAAGCACGCCGACTGATTGCCACTCAAAGTATCGTAAGATACCGCCAGCTTTGCCAGGAACATATGCGACGAGAGATGCGGCGGTCGCGTGTCCCCGATGAGGTTCCAACACTGACATACAGAGAAAACCGTGCCAACTGGCACTGTTTTGCCATCAAAATCAAAATTTCTTGTTAAAATTTTTTACACCGCCCAGACTCCACAGCGCCGAACCTCTGCGCCCCAGGTCTCTGCAGCCTGCACGGCACTGGCTGCCAGGGCGGACGCACGGGAATGATGCCCGTGGCGCCCGCCCCGAAGATGCTGCTCGACCTTTTACTTCCCGCCGAGCACCACGCCGGCAGCGTAGTCAAAGTCCTTAAGGTCTCCGGACATGTACTGGGCATACGCTGCTAAATCGAAGTTGCCGTGCCCGGACAGGCCGAACAGGATCACCCTGTCCTCCCCGGCTGCCTGAGCAGCAAGCGCCTCGTCAATGGCTGCACGGATAGCATGGCTTGACTCTGGTGCTGGCAAGATGCCTTCCGTGCGGGCAAACTGGACCGCTGCCGCAAAACATGCGGTCTGATCGACTGCAACAGCCTCCATCCCGCCATCATGAAGGAGCTGGCTCACGAGCGGGGAGTCCCCGTGGAACCGCAGGCCGCCAGCATGGATGCCTGCGGGCACAAAGTCATGGCCGAGCGTGTACATGAGCAGCTGCGGGGTCATCCCCGCCTCATCGCCCAGGTCATAGCGGTACTCCCCAGCCGTGAGCGTCGGACACGCTTTTGGCTCCACGCCTACAAGACGTGCGCTGCTTTTGCCATCGAGTTTGCGGCGGTAGTACGGGAACGCAAGGCCAGAGAAGTTCGAGCCGCCGCCAACACAGCCGATAACAACGTCAGGCTCATCGGCGGCAAGCTCCATCTGGGCAATCGCCTCCTGGCCGATGATGGTTTGATGCAGGCAGACATGGTTAAGGACCGAGCCGAGGGCATAGTTCGTGTCAGGCCTGCTTGCAGCCACCTCGACCGCCTCAGAGATCGCAATGCCAAGCGATCCCGTTGAGTCCGGGTCGAGGCCAAGCACGCGCCGACCCGAATCAGTGAGGTTGGTGGGCGATGCATGGACAGTGGCTCCATAGGTCTCCATAAGGATCCGCCGGTACGGCTTCTGCTCGAAGCTGACCTTGACCATGAACACCTCGATGTCGATGCCAAACAAGGCACCGGCAATCGCAAGCGCGCTGCCCCATTGACCTGCACCCGTCTCGGTAGAGATCTTTGTGATGCCTTCCTGCTTGTTGTAGTACGCCTGCGGGATGGCTGTGTTCGGCTTGTGCGAGCCGGCCGGGCTCACGCCCTCGTACTTGTAGTAGATCCGCACGCCGGCGGGCAGACCCAGATCCTTCTCGAGCTGTTTGGCGCGTAGCAGCGGCGAAGGGCGGTACGTTTTATAGACATCGATAACAGCGCCGGGGATATCGATGTAGCGCTCAGGACTCATCTCCTGCTTGATGCATTCCATCGGAAAGATCGCAGCAAGCTGCCCGGGATCAAGCGGGCCCCCATCAGGTGCGAGCGGGGGTGCAAGCGGGCTTTTAAGATCGGGAATGATATTGTACCACTGCTCTGGGATTGCGGTCTCATCAAGCCCGAACCTGGTTTTTTCGGATAGCATGTGTGCTCCCTTCTTAGACGGTACTTTCAAGAAAACATTTTCTTGTCTGGCAATCTTCCTTATTTGGCAGTATCCACGCGCATCAACCCTTCCTGGGCACCGGTTCCCGCTCTGGAGTCCGGGCAAACAAAAAGGCTCCCGTCCTCCAAGGGACGAGAGACCTCTCTCGCGGTGCCACCCTCGTTGGTCGGACTGAATACCAGCCCGACCCACTTATCCTGTCAGTACTTTGGCGCACACGCCGTAGCATGCGCCCCGCTCATACCCGGTCCCTTGTATCGGTGGGAGTCCGCCGGAACTAGTAAGCACCCATATGCGCACCCGTATGCATGCGCGTGCCGTTGTCCCAGAGCCTCAGGGGCCCATTCCGACGACCTTCAGTACCGGGGTTCCACCGCCCCCAGCTCTCTGCCACTCAAGTACCTCACTCAAGTGCCGTCGTACTATCCCCCGTCACAGGCAGGTTTTTCAATTGCAAAACAGTCTACACCATAGACTCAAATGAGCGCAATGGGCATTTCAATTGAGGTGCTACACTTATGCGTGTCAGTGCACTGTCGGTCGCTTCACATGCCTGGCGAAATGATGTTCATGGCATCGAAAAGACTGGTCAGCGCAAAGGCCGTGGGCTGCGATCCCCGTCCGGGGTCGCAGCCCACGTGTCTGGCCTTGCTGGTGGTCCCTGCCTTGCTGGTGCCGTCTTGCCCTTAGTCGATGAGCATCGCCTTCAGGGTGTTGAACACGGCATCTGACACCACGTTGCTGCCGCCATAGACCTGGATG
>Ga0123353_10009404_pt1 | contig 13490 bp, 12 predicted proteins | sample TergutLab28metaG_3_FD_92763 | JGI IMG/M metagenome (GOLD analysis project Ga0123353, IMG submission 92763) | Labiotermes labralis P3 segment gut microbial communities from Petit-Saut dam, French Guiana - Lab288 P3 | ecosystem: Host-associated > Arthropoda: Insects > Digestive system > Gut ... | reverse complement strand
GTGGCCGCAAGCACTGCGAGCGCGACGAGCGGGCCGGCCATCACCCAGGGCGATTCATGTGCGTGCGAGGCGCGGCTCTTCTTCCCGGGCTTCACGAAAAACGCCAGCAGGGTTGTGCGCCCCATGTAAAACGCGGTGAGCAGTGCGGTCAGAAGCCCGAAGCCAAGGAACCACCAGTTCCCCGAGGTGAGGGCTGAGAGCAGGATCTCATCCTTGCTCCAGAACCCCGCCAGGGGAGGTATGCCTGCAAGGGAGAGCGCGCCGACGACCCAAGCGGCTGTGGTCCAGGGCATTTTTTTAGCAAGCCCGCCAAGCTCATGTAAGTCCTGGGTCTCAGTTGCATGGATGACCGAGCCGGCTCCCATAAACAGAAGCGCCTTGAAAAAAGCGTGGGTCATCAGGTGGAACACAGCAGCGACCCAGTTGCCGGTGCCGAGCGCCAAGAACATATAGCCCAGTTGGGATATCGTCGAATAGGCAAGGACTTTTTTTATGTCGTTCATAGAAAGAGCGATCAAGGCCCCCATGACGGCTGTGATCGTGCCCACGGTCCCTACGACCGCGAGCGTCCAAGGCACCGCCTCATAAAGGGGGAACGATCGGGCGACCAGATAGACCCCGGCGGCGACCATGGTCGCCGCGTGGATGAGCGCCGAGCCTGGGGTCGGGCCGGCCATGGCATCTGGAAGCCAGGCATGGAGCGGGAACTGCGCGCTTTTCCCCATAGCTCCCGCGAAAAGCAGCAATGCGATTGCAGCGAGCACTGCGGGGCTTGCCGTCTCGGCTGCCTCAAATACCCTGTCAAAGCGGAAGTCCCCGAAGTTCGCCCAGATGAGGACGAGCGCCAGGCCAAATCCGACATCTCCCGTCCGCGTCACCAAAAACGCCTTCATGGCGGCAGGGGGGGCTTCCGCTGTCTGGTACCAAAAGCCGATAAGCAGGTAGCTTGCGAGCCCCATGACTTCCCAGCAGGCGTACATGAGCAGCCAGTTGTTTGCGAGCACGACCCCGAGCATAGCCGCCGAGAAAAGCCCTATCGCACCGTAAAACCAGCGAAAGCGCTCGTCGCCATGCATATAGCCGATCGAATAGACCTGCACGAGCAGGCTTACGAACGAGACTACTATGAGCATCACGACGGTGAGCGCGTCAACCTGGATGCCAAGGGTGAATGCGTTTTGACCGACGCGCAGCCATTCAAAGTCCATTTGGAACGCATGGCCGTGCGCTACCTGCCAAAGCGACCCGAGCGAAAAAACGAACACCGCCGTCATCGCACCTATGCCAAGACCTGAGACCGCCCGCTCAGGCAGTCCCCGTCCGGTTACAAGCACGATTGCAAAGACCGCAAGAGGGATCAATGGAAGAGCCCAGCTATATGCAAGATGCCCCATGCCGCTATCCCTTCAGCCGCCGGATCGAGTCGACCGCCGAGATGTTGCTCTTGCGGTTCAACAGGATAATGAGCGCAAGCGCCAATCCGATCTCGGCTGCGGCCATCACTATTAAAAAGACGACAAAACTGGCACCCACCGCCTCATTCGGGGCGACGAATACAGAGAACGCTGCCAGGTTAAGGTTGATGGCGTTAAGAATGAGCTCAACGCAGATGATGATCTTTAAGGCACCCCGTGCGGTGAGCACGCCGTAGAGCCCGATGCAGAACAGGACGGCTGCCAGGACCAGATAGTGGTTGAGGGTGATCACAGCGCATTCCCCTCCTCGGCGGCATCGCCCGGGTCATCATCAGTGTCGGCTGCGACGGTGCCATCAGCCGTGCCGCCATCATCGGTGCCGGCTACGCCATCGGTGGCATCGGCACTGTCGCCCGGGTCGTCCTCGCGGGCGAGCACGATTGCGCCTATCAGGGCTATCGTGAGTGCGAGGCCGACGATCTCGAAGGGCAGCATGTAGCGGGAGAACAGGATCTCGGCAAGTGATGCCGATGTTTGCGGCGAAGGCACGACGGTCTCCCACGGCGTGCTGACAAAGACGATCGTCAGCACGCAAAAGAGCACGAGCGATATGACCAGGGCGGCCAGGCGCTTTACCGGGACCCTTGCCGAGGCAGGAGCGCTCGCAGAGGAATCCTCTTTTTCCTGCTCCTGCGCCCCCTGCCGCGTAAGCATCACCACAAACAGCGTGAGGATAGTGACGGCACCGCCATAGACGAACAGCTGCATCGCCCCTAAGAACTCACTGCCCAGCGAGAAATACAGTCCTGCAACTGCGGAAAGCGCAAGAAGCGTCCACGCGACCGAGTGCAGCAATTTATGCGCCCTGACAAGCCCGATCGCCCCGATCACCGCAAGGGCTGCATAGCAATAGAAGAGGAAGGTCTGGATCATGATTCCCGGCCTCCGTCTTTGTTATCTTCGGCTTGGCTGTTTTCCGCAGTGCCGCTAGCACCAGCGTCGGTGCCGCCGCCCCCGCCCATGCCGTATAAAACAACATGGGTCTCTTCCCGTCTGGTCATTGCAAGTTCGAAGTCCCCCGTATGCACGATGCTTCCAAACGGGCAGTTCTCGACACAGAGTCCGCAAAACATGCAGATGCCAAAGTCGATCTCGAAGCGCCTCAGCGTCCGCCCCCGCCCATCGGCATTCTTCTCAGAGACGATGTGGATCGCACCGTCCGGGCAGTTCCGCTCGCACAGGCCGCAGCTTCGGCAAGTGGGAACGCCGTTTTCGTCTAGGGCAAGCTCAAACGATGTCCGGCTGCGCGGAGGCAGGACCTTGGGCTCCCAAGGGTATTTCCCGGTAAACGCCGGCCTCATGAGGTGGCGCAGTGTCTTCGCAAACCCCTTTGCCATACCTTTCACGCGCCCACCTCCGTGTGCGAGGTGCCTGAGGCAGAGCCAGGGCTAGAGCCAGGGTCGGGAATGATCGCCGAGCCGTCCGAGCAGCGCCGGGCGCTTGCCTCGGATCGGCGTGCCTCACCGGCACGCTCGCCGATGCGGGCGATAAGCCACACGAGTGCGGCGGTGGCGATCACCTCCAGCACGATCAGCACAAAGTTGTTCGTGAACACGCCGATTGCCGTGATAAATACGCTCGCAAGTGCAAACGGCAGCAGGATCCGCCACCCAAGGGCGGTCAGCTGGTCGATGCGGACCCTCGGCAGGGTCGCCCTCACCCAAAACACCATGAAGATGACTGCGTAGGTCTTGAGCAACAGCCAAACCATGCCGAGCGGGCCGTCCCACCCGCCAAACAGCGGGCCGTTCCAGCCGCCGAGGAAAAGCAAGGAGAAGATGAGCGACCACGTGAACACGTTTATGTACTCGGCGACGAAGAAGAGCGCGAAGCGCATGCTCGAGTACTCGGTGTTGATCCCGCCAACGAGCTCCGACTCGGACTCAGGCATGTCGAAGGGGGTACGGTTGATCTCCGCAAGCATTGCGATAAAGAAAAGGATTGCCGCGCAAGGCTGCAAGATGATGTAGTACAGGCCATGCTGGGCATTGACGATGTCTGAGATGCGCATAGACTCGGCCAGCATCACCACGCCGGCAATGGCGACCGCCATTGGAACCTCGTAGCTGACTTGTTGGGCAGCTGCGCGAAAACCCCCGATGAGCGAGTACTTGTTAAACGACGACCATCCCGCAAAGAGCATCGATACCGGAAAGATCGCGGTGATGGCAAAGACCATGAATATGCCGACATCAAGCGATGCCCCTACGAACGATTCGATCCATGGCATCGCCGCGTAGGTGAGAAGCGAGGGGATGAATGCGATTATAGGGGCGATGAGGAAGAGCGGCCTGTCGACATTGGCCGGGACGATGTCCTCTTTGCCCAAAAGCTTGATCGCATCGGCGAACGGCTGGAGTGCTCCATGCCATCCGGTACGAAGCGGCCCCTGGCGCGACTGCATATGGCCGAGCCACTTGCGCTCGCACCACATCACGACAATCGTGTTGACAAGCACCACGATGGCGATAACGACAACGCCCAGTAGCGTCTTTAGCGCTATCATCGGTCAATCTCTCCCATTACCACGTCGACTGAACCGACCACGGGGATGATATCCCCCATTTGGCAGTCATTGAGCATGCAGGGTGCCGCATGCAGGTTGGAAAGCGCAGGGGAGCGCACTTTCACCCGCCATGGCTTAGCGGTCCCATCGCTCATTACGAGAACGCCGAGCTCGCCCCGCGGGCTTTCAACCTTGCGGTAGGCTGCCCCCGCCGGCGGCTTGATGCTCTTGGGGAGGCCGTCGGCGATGTGCGGCCCCTCAGGCATGCCGTCGAGTGCCGCGAGTGCGATACGCGCAGACTCGCGCATCTCAGACACTCGGACCCGATAGCGATCAAACGTATCCCCGGCTGTCCCCAGGCAAACGTTGACCGGTATGCGGCCGTAAGCCGCGTACGGCGCATCACGCCTCAGGTCGATATCGTATCCACTGCCACGGGCCATCGGGCCGGTGACAGAGTACGCCTCGATCTCCTCGCACGAAAGCATGCCGATACCGCGTGTGCGGACGCGGAAGACCTCATTGCCGGTCAGCATATCCTCATAACCGTCCACCGACTCGCCGAACTTCGCAAGCATCTTGCGGAGTTTCTCGGCGGACTCAGGTGGGATGTCATCCTTAACGCCGCCGGGACGGAAGTAGTTGAACATCATGCGACCGCCAGTGACCTCCTCGAAGAAGTCGAGGATGAGCTCGCGGTCGATAAACGCGTACAGGAACGGCGTGAGCGCCCCGGTGTCCAGGCCGGCGGCCGTATACCAGGTGTGGTGGCTCGTGATGCGCACCAGTTCGCTCATGAGCACGCGGATAAAGTCGGCTTTCGGGGTCGATTCCACGCCGAGAAGCTCCTCGAGGGCGAGGACGTAGGCAAGCTCGGTATGAAAGCTTGAGACGTAGTCGCAGCGATCCATGAGCGGGATAACGGCTTTGTAGGTGCGTGACTCGGCAAGCTTTTCTATGCAACGGTGCAGGTAGCCTTGGGTAGGCTGGGCACCGATGACCTTCTCGCCGTCAAGGAGCACATAGAGGTGCAGCACCCCGTGGGTGGAGGGGTGCTGGGGACCGACGTTTAGGACAATCCGCTCGGAATGCATCAGCGGATCCCCGCCGCCTGCCTCGGCCATGAAAGGGAAGCCCGGCACATCGTCGTTGCCCGCAGGGCCGACAAGCCCATGATCGCTGATCGCAGCCTGCGAGGCCGCCGCAGGCACCCCGTCCGGACTCATCTCAAAGCCCTTCCGGAGCGGGTGGCCTTTGAAATCGTCGCGAAGCACCAGCCGGCGAAGGAACGGATGATTCTCAAAGCGCACACCAAACAGGTCGAAGACCTCGCGCTCCAGGGGGTTTGCAGCTGGCCAGGCCGGTGCCATCGAGGGGGCGACAAGTGGGTCTTTCGCAAGCGTCAACCGAAGTGCCACCTCAACGCCGTCGGTCTTGCGGACAAAGGAGTACAGTAAGTCGAGGCCACCTTGCGCGTCGGCGTGGTCAATGGCGGTGAGAAGGCTTAAATGGCGAAAACCGTAGCTGTCGCGCAGGGTAGTCGCCGCACCCAAAAGCGCTTCTGGCGCGACCTGTGCGCAGTACATGCCTCCAGGGCCGAGGGTGTCGACTTCGCCCACTAGGTTGCCGAGGGCAGTCAGAATCCCGCTTCCGGCCTTATAAGCGGTCGCCGAAGGGCTCGATTGCGTGTGCGCCGGGTCTGGGGCGGCCACTACAGGTGTCCTTCTGTCTCAAGGCGGTAGCGCTGCGCAGCCGATAGCTCTCCTGCGGCATTGCGCTTCATCAGGGTAAGTAGGCCGTTGATAAGTGCCTCGGGGCGCGGGGGGCAACCCGGGATATAGATATCAACGGGCATGATCTGGTCTACGCCGTTGACGACGTTGTACCCGTGCATGAATGGCCCTCCGCTTATCGCACAGGCACCCATAGCGATCACGTACTTGGGCTCCGCCATCTGCTCATACAGCAGTTTCATACGAGGTGCCATTTTAAGGCTGATCGTTCCCGCTACGATCATGCAGTCGGCCTGCCTCGGCGAGTTGCGGAAAAAGATGCCAAAGCGGTCGGTATCGTAGCGTGGCGAACCCACCGTCATCATCTCAATAGCGCAGCATGCCGTGCCAAAGGTCATCGGCCACATGGAGTGCCCGCGTGCCCAGTTCATGATCGTCTGCAAAGGGGCTACCAGCACCCCGCTACGATCGTCAGCGGCCATCGCAGGGTCATCCGCGGCCACTGTTGCGGCACCTTCCTGCGAAAGCCGGGTGTCAGCCGAGTCGCTCAGACCCATTCGAGTGCCCCCTTGCGCCAGGCATAGACAAGGCCGAGCAGCAAGATGCCGATGAACACAGCCATTTGCACAAAGCCGAATGCCCCGAGTTTTTTAATAGCCATCGCCCATGGGTACAGGAAAACCGACTCGACATCAAAAAGGACGAAGGCCAAAGCAACTATGTAATAACCGGCCCTAAAACGCACCCAGGGGTTCCCGATAGGCGGCTCGCCGCATTCATAAGCCTGCATCTTTTTCTTGGTGCGATGACGTGGGGCCAAAACCTTGGGAAGCGACACAAGAAGAAGCCCAAGCACTATGGCGATAACCAGAAAACCTGTGAAGATCAAAAGCGAGGTACCCATGCTCAAAAAGAGCCCCCTGATGTAAGAGATCCCACAAACCGCTTCGCACTCTGCTCAGTGCAGGTTGAGCAGTGTACTAGAAACCTTGATGCAAAAAAAGAGCTGTCGTCTAAAGGGCTGCCGAGCGGTCGGCTGCGGCCAGCCAGCGGTTGGTCACGGCCAGCGAGCGGTCGGCTGCGGTCAGTCGACCGTGACCTGAACGCTCTCAGTAAGGTACTCGTCATAAAGCCCTGGAAGCTTGTCAACATATGCCCTAAGAGTCCAGATGCCTTTGGCGTCAAGCACGATGGGTGCACGATAATATGCCTTATCTCCGCGTGGGCCACTCATTACATCTTTTGCACGCACTATTTTCACGAGCGAGCCATCTTTATAACAGCGTATCCAGACGTTTTTGCCACCTGCTTGACGGCCTGCGGGATTAAGTTCCCCGGTGACCGTCACCCTTGTGCCGGCGCTTGCCGTAGGGGATGCCTGGATGGTGAGGAGCGGCACCAGCGCGATGTTACGTATATCAGAGGTGTAGCTGCGGGATTGAATAGTTGCCAAAACACGGAACTGGGTGCTGCTGCTCAGTTTTCGGGAGAAGGTAGCCGTGCCGGTGGATCCAGTTATCTGCGTGTCGACAGTCACCCAGTTGCCATTGCCAGAGATCGGCCTTTGCTGCAGGCTCACTGCTGTCCCGCCGATAGGCCCGTCAAACGAGTCGACCGACGCAGTCAGAGACACAGGGGTATCCCAGACCGCCCGCGTTGGTGCCGTGAGGTCGACCGACGTTTTCCCGTATGTGAGCTCGTAGTCCCCTTGTCCGGCTCGGCAGGACACACGTACATAATAGGTTCCCGTACGGCTGGCGGTGACCTGTATGGTCTGTGCTGTGTACTTCTGCTCACGGGACTCGACCAAAGGACTGTCAGAATCGACAGCCTTTGCGTCAGGGCCATAGATCGCAAGTGCTGCGTCCAAGCCGCTGCCGGGAACGACCTTGGCACCGAGCATCTCTCCGACCTGTAGCTCAACAGCATAGACATCGTTCATGTCGAACCGGATCCGGAGGCTGTCGTTGACCGGTGATTTCGGCATGGGCACACCCGGTATATCTGCGTCGCCCCTGCTTGGCATTGCCGGTGGGGCGGTAAGCGCGACCGCCAGGTCTGGGCGCACAACACCAAAGCCGAACGTGTCGTCATACCCCGATGCGCCGATGTCTTCTGCGGTTGCCAGGATGGCTGCCCGGATCTGCTCGGCGGTCCATGAGGGTTGCTTTGCGGCGACGAGGGCCGCCACGCCACTCACCATCGGTGCAGCCATCGAGGTGCCGCTCATGTATCGGTATTGGTTGTTGCGGTATGTCGAGTAGATGTCGGCCCCAGGTGCCGAGATATCGACTTGCGGCCCGTAGTTAGGGGAAGAGCCGCTCGGGAATGTGTAGCCGTCCTTTTCATTAGTGGAGCTGACACCAAGTACCGATGCATACCGTGCAGGGAACAGCGCAGGGTAAACATAGGCTTCGTTGCCGTTTCCGCATGATGCGACAAGGATGCATCCTTTGGAGACGGCGTATTCACACGCTTCTTTTTCCAGTTTTGACTCTTTTGGCGAGCCGAATGACATATTAATGACCTTGGCACCATGGTCTGCCGCCCATCGGACGCCTGCTGCGCAAGTGGCGCTTGACCCGTTGCCACTGTTATCGAATGTGCGTATTGGCAGCAGCGTGCACTGGTTTGCGATGCCGGCCACCCCGATGCCGTTTCCTGCAACAGCCCCAATGATTCCCGCCACATGGGTCCCGTGGCCGTGTCCGTCGTAGGGGTAGCGGTCGTTGTCGACGAAATCCATGTGGTTGTTTTTGTTCGGATCGATATTGGCAGCGAGATCCGGATGGTCGGTCTGAATGCCCGTGTCGACAACTGCGACCTTGATGCCGTTGCCACGGGTTATATCCCAGGCATCGGGGCCGCCCACACGCCGCATGTTCCAGAGGCTGCTCCAGTAGGCATCGCTGGGGGTGTAAAGGATATGGCGCTTGTAAACCGGCTCTGCAAAATGGATACCAGGGGCATCGGAAAGACTCTGGACGAGCTCATCTTCGCTTACGTCTGCTGGCGGCTTGACCAGGATAAAAGTCGTGTTGTCGTTCGTATCTGTCACCGTGGCACCGATCCGTTGCGCACTCGCTATGGCGGCCTCGCGCTGCCCCGGTACGTACGCGACCGCCACTTCGCCCGTGGTGGGGTCGGTGCCATACCCGCTGTTGGGGCCATCCGCAACAGAAGAGGCTGCCGGAGCCTGTAATCCGTCTGTCCGCAACCCGTCCGCGAGGTGCCCGTCATTCTCGGCGATGTCGGAAGGCCTGCTCGGAGGCGTAAACATGGACGGGGCAAGGAGCAGTGCAAGAGACAGCGCGAGCGATAAGAAGGCAATAGCGGTGATCGAGCTGTTACGGGTCAGGCGCATGGGCATCCTAGTCAATCGCTGGCGTGGCACACGACCGATGACACGAGTAGGCCGATGACACAGTATATTCGCAGGAACCGCTCTCTGGCGAGTGCCCGATGGCACGCTACCAATGGGCTACGGTATGATAGGGAGTAGCGGGAACTTGTCTTAGTCGGCCTCGATCAAGGATGTGATCCATGTCTGTCCGGGTTATCACCGATTCTTCCAACTATGTCCCCCAAGAGGAACTCGATGCGCTCGGAGTCGCAAGGGTCTCTTTGTACGTGCATGACAAGGACGAGATGCGCCCTGAGACCGAGATCGATCTGGATGCCTTTTATCGCCGGCTTGCAGATACCCGGGTCATCCCCACCTCGTCGCAGCCATCACTTGAAAAGCTCGTCGAGGTCTTCTCGAATGCTGTGGCCGATGGATCCGATGCGCTCGGTGTCTTCATCTCGCGCAAAATGAGCGGAACGGTGGAGACAGCTGAGCTTGCTGCCGAGACGGTCAGGGAACGGCTGCCCAACGCATGTATCATGGTGGTCGATTCCGCCTCGAACTGCTTGCAGGAAGGGTTTGCTGCCCTTCGCGCTGCCGAGAAGGCCGCCTCGGGTGCCTCGCTCGCCGAGTGTGCAGAGGCGGCGAAGGAGGCTATACGCAGGACGCGGTTCCTGTTCGCCCCAGAAAGCCTCGAATATCTTGCCCGGGGAGGCCGCATCTCAGGTGCCTCGGCGTTGCTCGGCAGCGTTTTGCGCATCGTGCCGATTTTGAGTGTCGAGGAAGGCGAGGTGGTGGTGGTCGCTAAGGTGCGTACGCGGGCACGGGCACTTGCCGAGATCGGTACGCGGATGCGCGAGGACATCGAGAAGTACGGTTTTCGTCGTGCGGCGGTGCATGGTATCGTAGATATCGACGCTGCCCGTCGGTTTGCCCGTGAGGTCGTTGATGGGATCGTTGGGTCGACCGTGCCGGTGGTGCCTATCGGCCCGGTGGTCGGCCTGCATGTGGGACCGGCTGTCGGGGTCGTGTACGAGACCGAGGAACCCATGCGATGAGCGCCCGTTGTGCGATCGTTACAGATGCCGCCGCGGATCTTACATCTGCTTATGTCGAGAAAGCCGGCGGGCTGCAAGTCCTCGGCTTCCCCTATGTGATCGATGGGAAGAGCTGTCTCGCCTGCGTAGGGGACACGATGAGCGGCTTTTACGGTGCCATGCGCTCAGGGGCGGTCTCAGTCACTTCGAGCATATCGCCAGGCGCTTATGTAGACTGTTTCACGGAGCATGTGCGCAACGGCGATGAGGTCGTTTACTTTGGCCTTGCGGCAGCGCTCTCAGGCTCTTTCTCATCTGCGGGGCTCGCAAAAGAGATGGTGTGTGCCGAGCAGCCCGATGCACGCGTGCACCTCGTTGACACTCGACGCGCTTCTGTTGCCCAGGGTGCCCTTGTGGCTGAGGCGGTGCGCATGCGGGACGAGGGAGCCTCGGCAGCAGACATCGCCTCTTGGGCGCTTGGTGCCCGAGATGCCACGATAGGCCACTTCACGCTGGATACCTTAGAGCATCTGAGGCGGGGAGGACGCATCTCGGATGTTGCCGCCGCCGCTGGCTCGATGCTTGATATCCGCCCGATGCTTACCTTTACCGCTGTAGGGGAGCTGACGCTTAACGGGGTTGTCCGTGGCCGGAAGCGTTCGATCAAGGCGCTGGCCGACAACGCCAGTGGGGCTCCGCAGGATGCCCTCCTGTTTGTCGGTTATGCTGACTGTGAGGACGATGTCTGCCTGCTCGAAGAGATGATCGCAAGCAAGCGGGCGGACCTGCGGATGGAGCGGTGTGAGATAGGGCCTGTTATTGGGACGCATGTCGGCCCAGGCATGCTTGCGGTTGCATATACTGAGAGCGGGAAGTGACCCGCGGGGAGTGGGGAGCAGCATAAGGCCAAGCCGTTGGCTTTTGACCAAGGCTCCTACTTCAAGCAACAAAAGGGGGGATAGCGTGTCTGCCGAAGCAAGGTCTGCCGAGGCAAAACTCAGTGAGTTAGGGATCGTCTTACCCGGGCCTCCGAAAGCCATGGGCTCATACGTGACCTTAAAGACGCATGGCGGCCTTGCGTATGCGGCCGGGCACAGCCCTATGCGCCAGGACGGCTCGCTGATCGTTGGCCGTGTGGGGGAAGAGTTCGATGTGGAGCAAGCAAAAGGCATCGCACGGCTGATCGGGTTGGAGATGTTTGCGACTTTGCAAGAACAGCTCGGCTCACTTGACCGCGTTACCAGTGTCATCAAGGTACTCGGCTTTGTTAACGCGGTCCAGGGGTTCGATCTGCACCCAGCGGTAATCAACGGCTGCTCCGACCTCTTTGTCGAGGTGTTTGGCGATAGCGGCAGGCATGCGCGCTCCGCGGTCGGGGCAGGGTCTTTGCCTGGCAACATCCCCGTTGAGATAGAGGCGGTTTTCGCATACGAGTAGACCGCGTCGGTCGAGCCTGCTAGGCCGCGCACCGAACGAGCCTGTGTTGAGCCTGTTGGATCGCACCGACCGAGCCTGTGAAAAGGAGTTGCCATGACCTTTGCGGTCATTACCGACAGCACCGCTGACCTTGCCCCGGAAGTTGCTGCCGCACACAACATCGATGTCATTCCGCTTGTGGTCACTATCGGGGAGGACACTTTTACGGACGGGGCGCTTCCGCAAGCCGAGTTCTTCGCACGCATGGCTGCTGCCCCTGAGCTTCCCATGACCTCGCAACCGCCGATCGGTGTGTTCATCAATGCATACGAGCGGGCCCTTAGCACCGCTGACGAGGTCCTCTCTGTCCACATCGCAGCAAAGTTGTCTGGAACGGTCGAGGCGGCACGCCAGGCGGCCCAGCAGTTTGCCGGTCGCGTCCACGTCTTTGATTCTTACAACCTGTCCGCTGGCCTTGGGATCCAGGTCCTTGAGGCTGCCGCCTCGGCGGCGAGCGGGCTGTCGCTCTCGGCGACCATCGAGCGCCTTGAGGGCATCCGCAACCGAATGCGCCTCATAATCGGCCTTGACTCGCTTGCCAACCTCTCGAAAGGCGGTCGGATCGGCAAAGTCTCAGCCTTTTTAGGCTCGATGCTTGATCTAAAAGTGACCATGTTTGTGGATACCGACCTCAAAGGCAGCTTTGCCCCTGTCGCGCGCAGCCGTGGGGAGAAGGCCGCTCTCAGGCACACGATCGATTGGGTTGCCGAGCAGGCGACAGGGGCAGTGAAAGGCAAGTTTGCTGTCGGTTACGCTACTAAGCGCGAGCGTGCCGAGTGGCTTGCCGACCAGCTTCGAGAGCGGTTTGAGGCTGTTGAGATGTACATCTACGAAGCAGGCTCCGTCATCTGCACGCACACCGGCACCGGATGGGGAGTAGCCTTCCTGCCGGAAGAATAGGTCACGCGGGCCAAGGAGCGCGTGGCAGAGGGGTGGGTTTTCGGTGTCTTATTCGATGTCGGGCCCGATGTCTGACTTGGCGTATGGCTCGATTGCGCCGGCATCGGTAATGCATACAGACCTGTATCAGCTGACGATGGCGCAGGCATATTTCGCCTCGGGCATTGCAGACATGGAGGGCTGCTTCCACCTGTCTTTCCGCGACAACCCGTTTGGGGGAGGTTTCACGGTTGCCTGTGGTCTTGAACAGGCGATCGAATGGCTTGAGTCTTGGCGCTTTAGCGAAACGGATATCGCATACCTTTCGTCCCTTACGGGAAACGATGGGCGGGCGCTTTTCTCGGCAGAGTTCCTTGCGTACCTTGCGGAAATGCGCTTCACCGGTGAGGTCGATGCCGTGCCCGAAGGGACCATCGTCTTTCCGCGGGAGCCGCTGCTGCGTGTGTCAGGCCCCCTTCCCGCTTGCCAGATCGCCGAGACGGCCCTGCTCAACATAATAAACTTCCAGACGCTTGTTGCGACAAAGGCGGCGCGGTGCAGGCTGGCGGCGCAAAAGGACATGTTGCTTGAGTTCGGGCTCCGGCGTGCCCAGGGGCCCGATGGTGGTCTTTCGGCAAGCCGAGCGGCATATGTGGGAGGCTGCGACGCGACCTCGAATGTCCTTGCTGGTCGGGAGTACGGCGTTCCCGTTGCGGGGACACATGCGCACTCCTGGGTCATGGCATTTGACACAGAGGCCGAGGCATTTGACGCATATGCCCAAGCACTTCCTAACAACGTGACGCTGCTTATCGACACCTACGACACCTTGCGTGGGGTAGAGCGGGCAATGGAGGCGGGAAAACGCTTGAGGGCAGCAGGCCATGACCTTGCGGCAGTACGCATCGACTCCGGTGACCTTGCCTGGCTCTCCCAGCGTGTCCGCGAAAGCCTTGATGCCGGAGGGTTCCAGGGCACCAAGATCATTGCGAGCAACGAGCTGGATGAGCATCTGATCGTCTCGCTCAAGGAGCAGGG
>Ga0123353_10009403_pt1 | contig 13490 bp, 15 predicted proteins | sample TergutLab28metaG_3_FD_92763 | JGI IMG/M metagenome (GOLD analysis project Ga0123353, IMG submission 92763) | Labiotermes labralis P3 segment gut microbial communities from Petit-Saut dam, French Guiana - Lab288 P3 | ecosystem: Host-associated > Arthropoda: Insects > Digestive system > Gut ... | reverse complement strand
TTTTTCTTTTCTTTTTTCTTTTCCTGTTCCCCTTTCTTGTTCCCTTTTCTTTTCCCTTTTCTTTTTCCTTTTCTTGTTCCTCTTTATTGTTCCCTTTCTTTTCCCCTTTCTTGTTCCCCTTTTTTTCAGGTTTCGCTGAAATATTGTTAAACGCGGAGCTAAATCAAAAGAAAAAAAGATTGAAGACCTCAAAAGAAATCAAAAAACAGATAACAGTGAGTTTTAAGATAAAAAAATAAAAGGGATAAAACAAAAAAGACAAAAATAAAAAAGATAAAAAGGAAGAGCGAAATTACTCTTCCGCGGGGGCTTCTGCGGCAGGCGCTTCTGCAACAGGCGCTTCTGCAACAGGCGCTTCTGCAACAGGCGCTTCTTCAACGACGGGCTCTTCTTCGGGTTCGAGGCCGAGGAGTTTTCCGATGCTCTTGTCGCCGTAGCTGATAATTTTTGCGTTGACTTGAGCGGTGTCCACGGAAATTTCACTGCCGCGGATGAATTTGCGTCTTCTCTGGCCGTTGATCTTCGGGGAGAAACCGATGCCGGACGCGCCGAGGATTTTTCTTTTTGCGGGGCCCGGAAGGTCATTCTTCATCACAAAGCCGCTTTTGTCAGTACCGCCGGTGATTTTCATTTTGTAGCCGGGAAGACCGATGAAACCCGCGTCTATTTCCATACCGATGGATTTGCCGATCATATCTTTTTCTTTTGCCGCGTCGAGTCCGATCTTATAGGACTTGCCTGTCTTAGGGTCTGCGAGGACCATTTTTATTGCCATTGAAATAACTCCGTAGATATTTACGTACATTACGTATATTTAATTTGAATTTGTGAACCTGAAAGATAATGTTTCCTTTCGAATACGAAAATAAAAAATGTATTCAAGCGAAATAATGAGTGTAAAACTTGAGCGTTCAAAAACAGCAAGCGCAAGCAGCGAAATCAGTAGAATGAGACCGGAGCCGAAAAATCCGATTCATAAGAAATCAAATACTAAAAGCAATGCGGGTTTTGAAACAAAACTTTTCCGAGATAATAATACCGTCGTCGTGTATGGTGTAAAATGTCTCATTGTTTATAAATGTTTTTCGTGAAAAAAAAAGAAAAAGCGGCATAAATCAGAACTTCATAACTTCAGAACTTCAGAACTTCAGAACTTCAGAACTTGATGAAACTCTCTGCCGGTTTTAAACGCTGAATGAGACTCATTTTCCCCAAAACGGTTTGTTTTTCCGGCGGATCGCCAAGTACTTTTCAAGCGTTTCCCGCTCGTCCGGCGTCAGCGTCTCAAAAATCTCAAACTCCAAAACTCTAGAATCGCTTTCGGGAATGTGAACATACAAAACATCTTCTTCTTTGACCTGACGGCCGATGGTCACGCCGTCAATCGCCATCGCGACTTCCATGCCGGCGGTGGCTTTCGGAATCTTCTTGCCGCTCAGCTCCAAGCCTTTGACCGTGCCGACCACCGTTCCGTCCGGCAGCATAACGTCGGTGTTGTTTTTAACAACGCCGCCCAAAATGCGGACGCCGACAACGGCCGGTTTGCTCTGGCGGAAAACGCAGCCGGGCAATATTTTAAACTGGCCGGGCTTAATCAGCGTATCGGAGCGGAGTTTGTCAAGCTCCTCATCCTGCTTTTTCACAAAGTCCTGATAGTCGTCCAAAAGGCGGTAAATGACATCGTTTTCAAAGATGCGGACAGACGACGCGCAGTCCAGCAGCTCCAGCGCGTCCGGATTGACTTTGATGTTAAAAGCCAAAATCACGGAACACGTCGGGTCGTTGATTGTGGAAGCTTCCATGACATCGCGTTTGGTCACATCCCCAACCTCCGCTTTTTGAATCATAATGCCGGCTTTTTTGAACTCGTGGACCATGGCTTCCAATGAGCCGAGCGTGTCAGCCTTAATCATAACGCCGTCACTGTCGGTTTGGATCTGAACGTCGTCAATTTCGGATTTGACCTTGGCCATCACATCGTCCAGTGTCTCCGGCGTTGCGGAAATGATCGGAGCGCCGGCAAGCGCGTCCTCGATATCCGGCGCGGAAATTTTAACACCGGCCGCCGCCGTTACTTTTTGGATCGGCTTGAACTTATTTTCATACCGTATCTCAGTCAATTCTCTCGGTTTCAAAAGGGCGCGGACTTTGGTCACAATCGGCTCACCGAGCCTCCCGATAACAATCATATCTCCTTTTTGAAGCGCGCCGTCATATAAAATAACATCAATGGTGGTCCCCAGACCCTTTTCTTCCTTGACCTCCAAGACCGTGCCGACACAGGGGCCGTTCACATCGTAACGGAGCGAAGATTCCAAAAAGCGCTGCGCTAAGCCGAGAAGAATCATTAAAACGTCGGGAATGCCTTCGCCGGTCAAACCGCTGATCGGGACGACGCCGAGCGTTTTTTGGAAATCGGTCACGCGGTCGAAACGGTCCGCGCTGAATCCTTGTTCATAAAGGCGGCCGATGATGTCGTAAAATTTTTGCTCGAACATCGCCTGAACTTCAGGCGTCTGTTTTTTGTAAGTGGATAAGAAACATTCGCCTTTGTGGACTTTCCAGCCTTGAATCCTGTCAACCTTGTTTGTCGCCACGATAAACGGCGTTTTGAAGCGTTTTAAGATGTTCAGGCTTTCAATTGTCTGAGGCTTGAATCCTTCATTGATGTCAACAACAATGATGGCCAAATCCGCAAGCGCGCCGCCGCGGCTGCGAAGCGTTGTAAAAGCGTGGTGACCGGGCGTATCAATAAACAATAAACCGGGAACGATAAATTTATCGGCAAGCCTCTTGTCGCCGCATTTTTCAACGATAACATGGATCGGCACTTCCGTTGCGCCGATGTGCTGGGTAATTGCGCCCGCTTCTCCTTTGACGATCGCCGTGCCGCGTATTTGGTCTAAAAGCGTGGTTTTGCCGTGGTCAACGTGCCCCATCACACAGACAATCGGCGTCCGTAAGTTTTTGTTTCCGCCCATAAAAATCACCTGAAACACGAAGCGACACGCTTCGGGTATATAAAAATAAAAATCTTGTTTGAATTTGAATAACAGATAAAATATGCCGTTGAAGTATAAAAACTTTGAAAAGGCATAAACAATAGGAAACCGGAATCAAAAAAAAATTGATTTCCGGTATCAAAAATTATTCGTAAAGATAGTCGTCATCGCATCTCTTGTAGGACAGGAGAGCGGCGTTGCCGAAGTGGATTTTAATTTCACGTTCGGCGGATTCGAGAGAGTCGGAAGCGTGAACAACGTTTCTGCCGGTGTCCATTGCGAAGTCTCCGCGGATCGTGCCGGGAGCGGCTTCGGCGGGTTTGGTGGCGCCGTTGACAGAGCGCATGATCTTGACGGCGTCTTTGCCTTCCACCACCAAAGACAGGGAGGGCGCGGATGTGATAAAGTCGACAAGGCCCGCGAAAAACGGTCTTTCCGCGTGTTCCGCGTAGTGCTCTTTCGCTTTTGCTTCTTCCATGACGGCAAACTTCATGCCGACTATTTTGAGACCTTTTCTCTCGATTCTGGAGAGAATGTCGCCCATCAAACCGCGCGCGATGCCGTCGGGTTTAATCATAATGTATGTGCGTTCCATAAAAAATCACCGTTGAGTCATTCCAATAAATGAATTAAAAACAATAAATGAATTAAAAATGAAAAATTGAAAATAAAAAATGGAAAATAAAGTCTGTCGGCTTTATTTTCTCTTCTGTTCAGCACGGCCTTTTTCGGTCCAGATGGTTTTTCTCGGAAGTCTTCCCATGGTCAGATTGTTCTGACACTTGGAAGAGCATAAGAAAAAGGTTGCGCCGTCTTTCTTGACGTAAAGTTTACCGGTGCCGGATTCAATCATTGCGCCGCAAAAACTGCATTTTCTTTGGTCCATTTTGAATCACCGTTTACCTCATCGTCAATTTCTTGGCTTCGCGTGATGTTTCGATCAACATCAATATGTCGCCGACCCGGACGGGACCCACGCAATTTCTTGTAATCACGCGGCCCTTGTCGCGGCCTTCTAAAATTTTGCACTGGATCTGACTTGCCTCACCGTGCATACCGGTGTTTCCGATCACTTCGATAACTTCGGCCGGAAAACCGTTTGCGTTACTTGATTCGTCTGCCATAATTCATCTCTCCATTCTGTTGAATGTTAAAATCAGTTCTTGAGAGCGGCGACTTTGGCTGCGACATCGCTGACGAGCTCGGCGGCTTTTCCCGCGTCCGTAATTGCGACAGCGGCGCATCCGACCATTAAGCCGCATGCTGCGCCGAGGTTTTTCTGTTCTTTAACGTAAATGTAAGCTGCGCCCTTTTCTTCACAAAGCGGGCCGAGGTGAGCGATAATTTCAACGGGTTCAACGTTTTCGGCGATGACAACGAGTTTTGCGGTGCCTCTCTCGATGGTCTTTGTCGCTTCGTTGGTACCTTTCTTAATTTTGCCGGTGTCTCTCGCGGTTTCAACAGCTTCTAACGCGATCTTTTGAAGTTCTTCAGGGACTTCGAATTTTGCAATTGCCATATAAATCAATCTCCTTCAAGCCCAAGCATTTTCCGATAAGTCGAAAAGAGCGGAAAAACGGCATCGGGCTCTCATTATTCATAGTTGTTTTATTGACCTAAAATCTTGAAGCGTAAAATAATGACAAATAAGTATCAGTCAATCGAAATAAGCATCAGTCAATCGAAGTTAAGTATCAGTCAATCGACATCAAGTTCTCAGATTAAAACAGGCAATACAGGAAAATATTGCATATAAAGGTTTCTGAAACGGCCTGTTTCAAAAGAAAAGAAAGGGAACAACATGAAAGAAGGGGAACAACATGAAAGAAAGTGAAAGAAATGAAAGAAAGCGAAAGAAAACGGAAAAAGGACTTTTCCGTTTCTTTTTTATTAAAAAATTGAAAACAGCAATCAAATTGCTGTTCTGCTTAAACTGTTGCATTAATTATCTGCTGCATTAATTATCTGCTGCATTAATTATCTGCTGCATTAATTATCTGCTGCATTAATTATTTGCTGTATTAATTATTTGCTGTATTAATTATCCGCTATTGATTATGTGCTGTATTGATAAAGAATGCCGTACAGGTTGTTGGTTTCCATCATATAAACCAATATATCCGTGGTTTCAATGTACATCTTAATCATGGACCCGTCCTCGCTGACGGTGAAGATTGCGCTGTCCCCCGCGGCCATTTCTTTGATATCGTCTCTCAAATCGTTACTCGGACCGTACAAAACGGTTTCCAATTGGAGCGTGCCGTTTGTAAAAGAGCTGGAGCGCTGGTAAAGCATATCATAGCCGTTACCGGTACGGGACCTGACAACAGTCATTTCCTCAAAATCGGAAACATCATCGACATAAGCAAAAATCGGGTCAAAATCCTTGGAACTCTCGGAAAGACCGGCAAAGGCGTCAACCACTCTTCTGGCCAAACTTGAATCATTGGCGTAATTGGAGAGGGATACGATAATGATCGGATTGCCGGCAATAACTCTTTGGAAGGGACTGGTATAGATGATACTATAGCCTTCATAGTCTTCGGAAGTGGGCTTGCTGCCATTGATCATAATACTGACATTGTCTTCTGTATGTAATTGATAATATTCCAGAACACCTGTCGAGTAATAAGCCACCAATACTTTAGAGGCCTCAGAACCGGGGAATGAGGGATTCAGAGATTGGTTAATCGTGTCGTTTGTTCTAAAACATGAAATTTGAACAGCCCCTTCGGGCAGGTATTTTGCGCCGTCTTTAATATTTGTAAAAGTGAAATCGGTGTGCTTTCCGGAAACATCGGAAAACGGATATGCTTTCATTTTATTTGAGTTGCCGCCAAAGCCGGAAAGCATCACCACTCCGATCGTCGCGGACCCAAGCATAATGAGGATGGCAAAAATCGCGCCGTATTTCACCCATAAACTTTTTTCTTCTTTCATTGAATGACACCTGACTGTTTTAGAATCCGAAACAGTTGTAAAATTGACTTTTAAACGCGTGAATTCTAAAAAAATGAATTGATAAAATATAATCGATAAGAATTAAACCCACCATGCAAACGAATAAGCAGAAAGCATTTTTCTCCTATATAAAACAATAACAAAGAGGCCGCAGTTTTTTCATCAGCCGACTCTGTAAATTCTCAAAGCTTCATCAAGCGGCGCCAACTGAACGGTGAGCGCGTAAATCGCATTGCACATACGCACGGCTTCGTCCAAAGATTTTTGGTGGATGTTGCGGCCGGTTGCGTTGCCGGCAACGCCGCCGACATGGAGCTGCTTGTATAACTCTTCTAAGAATTCCTCGGGAGCGGCATTGGAACCGCCGGCGCAGACAACCTTTGTCCGGCCGGCCGACTGAACGGCTTCTTTTAAAAGAACGGCGGATTCGAGGCCGTCTTTGGCGCGCGGCGCGTTGACTTTAACGAAATCGGCGTTTAAACAGGCGGCAACGCCGGTGGCGCCGGCAATCAGATGGGAGTCTTTTTCATCGGCGACGGCTTGGCCGCGCGGGTAAATCCATAAAACGGAAAGCAAACCGAACCTGTGCGCCTCGTAAACCAATTGCGCCGCTTCGGCAAGCATATCGGCTTCATATCCGCTGCCGAGATAAATCGTGTAACCGATTCCGACGATATTTAAGCCGCTGTTTTCTTTAAATTCCATGAGCTGGTCAATGCTGTATAACTGGCCGCTGTACGGGTCGGCCTGTGATGTTTTGACGAGATGCGTTTTAGAATTCATCTTGACAAGATAAGCCAAATCGGGATAATCTTTCCCGTAACGCGCAATGAGTCCGAGCTGCGTCGCGAAAACGCCGATCCGTCCGTTTTCGGCAATTTTAAAAAGGTGTTCGGGGTCGTTATCTTCGGCGGAGATATCCTCGCCGTAAAAATCGTCATTCAAATGCTCTATTTTCTGGTCGCCCGCAAAAAGCATCAGTCGGCCGCTTTCTTGAGTTGCGGTCATATAATTGGAAATATAAGCGTCGCGATAATCGGATAAAACGTCTAACGGCACTAAAATATCTTTCTCGGAAATCTTGGACATACTTTTCAAACCGGCCCTTCATTTGATAAAACAATAGCAGTTAACTAAATTTCATGGGAAAAATCATCTGAAAAATTTAAGGTAATGGTTAATGGGACGGGAATTATTAAAGCGTTTTGTTAATTTAAAAAAAGAAGCGCCGCCTACAGGGCTCGAACCTGTGACATTCTGGTTAACAGCCAGACACTCTACCATCTGAGTTAAGGCGGCACATTGATCGTCATGAGCGGAAACAACGGATTTGACGCAAACAAAAGAATCAAACGAAGCGTCCGGTTCAATTACCAAGAGTTATAATTCATACATGAGATTATTGCATATATAAGGTTTTTGAGTGGGCCTGACAGGATTTGAACCAGTGACAACTCGGTTATGAGCCGAGCACTCCAACCGCTAAGTTACAGGCCCCCAAAATGACACTGACTTAAATTGTTAGCGTGAATAACCGTTTTTTACATTAAATCTTTTTCTCTGAAAAACTGAAAAGAAAGGAAAAGAAACAAAATGAAAGACAGGACAGAAACAAAAAGAAAGACAGGACAGAAACAAAAAGAAAGACAGGACAGAAACAAAAAGAAAGGCAGGACAGAAACAAAAAGAAAGAGCAGAAAGGAAAAGAAAGAAAGAGCAGAAACGAAAAGAAAAAAGGACAGAAACGAAAAGAAAGAAAAGACAGAAAGGGAAAAAGATAAAACGTGAAGCGCCGCCTACAGGGCTCGAACCTGTGACATTCTGGTTAACAGCCAGACACTCTACCATCTGAGTTAAGGCGGCTTATGACGCTTGAAGCGAATCACTGAAGTATGCAATTATATTTAAACGTTATGAACATGACATTGGGACTTCCCGAAAACCCCAATGTCAAAAAGAGTCTCAATCAATTCATTCCACCTCAATGAGTTCATATTCCCTTGTGCCGAGACCGACTTCTTCGCCGTACTCAAGCTGGCGGCGGCCGTCGACGTTTTTCCAAATGCCTTTGAACTTATCTTCGCCGGACTTGTGGTTGCACCGCAGCTTTGTATTTTCAAAACCGACGCTTCGGTTGACGAGGTCGCAGCACGCCTGATCCAATGCAATCGGGTCGTCCGAGGCCAAAATGCCGATGTCGGGGACAATCGCCGCATCGCTCCAAGACGCGCAATCACAATCCGGCACAATGTTCATCAAAAATGTGATGTAACAAACTTTTCCCTTTTTCTCCTTCACGGAACCGTAAGCATATTCCACCATCCGGTCAATAAAAGCCGGCACCCGGCTCCAATCGTGAAAGATAGCGCCGCTTGGGCAAATCATGCAGTGGCCGCAGCTGAGGCAGGTACTTCTGATGATGTGCGCGCCTGCCGGAGTCATGTCGATAGAGTCTGCCGGACACGCATCGATGCAGGTCCCGCAGGAAGTACATTTCTTTGGGTCCACTTCGGGCTGGGCGGCTTCATGCTGCTCCCACTTGCCGCGAACGGAAGCGCATCCCATCGCCAAGTTCTTAACCGCGCCACCGAATCCGGACATCACGTGTCCTTTAAAATGCGTCAGCACCACCATGGAATCGGCATTGACGATGTCGGCGGCGATTTGAACCTCTTTAAATTCTTTGAGATGGACCGGAACCGATATTTCATTCGTTCCCGTCAAACCGTCGGCAATGATGACCGGAACGCTGAGAGCGGCATAATTAAAACCGTGAAGAATGGCCGTCTCAACATGGTCGACGGCGTTTCGGCGGTATCCGACATAAAGCGTATTCGTGTCGGTCAAAAACGGGGAGGCGCCGGTTTCTTTGACGCAGTCGGTCACCGCCCTGACAAAAACGGGATTGATATAACTGTCGTTGCCGCGTTCGCCGAAGTGAAGTTTCACGGCGGTCAAATCACCGTCGGATAACATATTTTCAAATCCGGCCGCCTTGAAAAGGCGCTTGATTTTACAAACTTTATTATCGGCGGTCTGCCGTGCCCGGAAATCAGTAAAATAAACTTTTGATGACATAAAAATCCTCTTTTTAATGAAATACATAAATGAAAATAAACATTATAGCCATTTTCCTTTGAGAACGAACAATTCTTCAAATGAAACTTTGGCCCGCCCGAGGACTTCCGCCGAAAACCCGTTCATTTTCATGGCGCCAATCACTTCGTCAAGGCCTGTCAGCGATGAAATAAGAAGTAAAAAGAAACCGCGGTCCGATAAATAGTCTCCGACCTCCTCCAAGAAACGGTCGATACTGTCACGGCCAAAAACGCCGCCGTCAAACGCGTAATTCAGATACCCGGGCACTCTTTCATCCTCCGCCGTCGGCAGGTAAGGCGGGTTGAACAAAATCAAATCAAAACCATTGGCCGGCATCGCCGGTAAATTATCCGGCAGCTCATCCGGCAGCTCATCCGGCAGCTCATCCGGCAGCTCATCCGGCAGCTCATCCGGCAGCTTATCCGGCAATTTATCCGGCGGCGAATCAGAAGACTGAACGCGCCGGTTTCGTTCAAAGATTTCAAACATATCCGATTGATAAGCGCAAACACCGTTACGCCGGGAACATAAAACCGCATTCGGATTGATATCAATGCCGACCATGTGAACCGGTGGCGCTTTTGATTGAATGAATTGGGAGACGAAACCGCTGCCGCATCCGATTTCAAGCCCCCTGACAAAAATGTCGCCGGATCCGGAAAAAGCGGAATCCGCCGGAATTCCGGGCGGGAACAAAAGGCGCGCCGCATCGGCCGCGCAATCGGCCAGCAAAAAAGTATCTTCGGCCGGTTCGTAAACATCTTCCAAAACGTCCGCGCTGACCCCTTCATATGTGACTTTTGAAACAACGGCGGGGACTTGTTCGCCGCGCGCCAAATTTTGATAATAGCCGTCACCGGATTTCCGATTCATAAAAAATCAGCCTCCTCATTTTTCTTTTTTTTCATTTTTGTTTTTTTCATTTTTGTTTTTTCTCATATTTGTCATACAATAAATTGGAAAAAAGGGTCATATCAAACGGAGACAACTCCTCGGCGCGCATACCCAAAATATCCCCGACGGTTTTGCCCGACAATTCGGAGGAAAACGGCGCTCCTGTGCCGATCGCGCTGTCACTTTCAGACAGATTTGCAGGCATACTTTCGGACAGATTTGCAGGCATAAATTCCTGCGGCGACATCTCCTCAAGAACCGCCTTTAAATTCGGCAGTTCCGTTGTCAAATGGCTTCCAAGCAATGTATTTTTTATCTTTTTGCGGCGCTGGGAAAACAGCGCTTTCGTCACCGAGAAAAAGAAGTTTTCATCGCGGGCGGGATACGGCGCCGGCCGCGGAATGAGACGAATAACAGCGGAATCCACCTTCGGCGCCGGCTCAAAAGAGTTTTTCGGAACTTTTCGAATCAGGGATGCTTCCGTTTTGTATTGGACATGGACGGAAAGGCGTCCGTATTCTTTGCCGCCGGTCTTTGCCGTCAACCGCTGCGCAAATTCATATTGGTACATCAAAACCGCCGCGTCAAATTCGGATTGGAGCAGTTTGAGAGTGACATCCGATGAAATAGAATAAGGCAGATTGGCAACGATTTTATTGAACGGGAGTTGAGTTAGGTCAATGTCCATGACATTGCCGGCGATAATTTCAATGTTGGAATAAACGGAAAGCCGGGATTTTAAAACGCTGACCAGCTGCGGGTCCAACTCAACAATAATTAATTTCCGAACACGCGGCGCAATCCGCTCGCTCAGGTTTCCGATTCCGCCGCCGATTTCAAAAACAATGTCGGAAGGTTCAAGAGAAGCGGCAGCGACAATCTCGTCCAAAGCCGCCGTGTCAACCAAAAAATGTTGATCCATCCGGCCGCCTTTCACATTGTATTCTTTGAGAATCTGCCGAACCATGATCAAAACCTTTTAAAAATGAGTGGAATAAAAATGAAAAATTAAGAAAGCGGGCGGAAATGCCCGTAACGGAAGGAAAATGAATGCGCTGCTCGCTGTCAGCGTCTGCGGCCGTCATCGCGCCGGCTGTCCCCGCGCTGACCGTCATCGCGCCGGCCGTCCCCGCGCTGACCGTCATCGCGCCGGCCGTCCCCGCGCGGACCATCGTCGCGCCGGCCATCGCCGCGCGGACCGTCGTCGCGCCGGCCATCTCCGCGTTGACCGTCTCCGCGCGGACCGTCGTTGCGCCGGCCGTCTCCGCGGTGGTCGTCTCCGCGGTAGCCGCCTTTACCGCCGCCATGACCGGGGTGTTGGCGGTCGGCATCGCCGCTGAAAAGCGCTTTGGACGGCGGGGCCGCGAAAAGATAATACTTCTGGTCGCCTTTCATTTCTTCAATAATGCGCTGGACCAGCAATTTTTCGGGATTGTGCAGACTGTGAACGCGTTCTTTTAAATCGGAAAAATCGGCAAACGGCTGTTTCTTCTTCTCATCCAAAACATCCATCATCAATTTTTTTCCGATTCCGGGCAAAAGCTCAAGACTGTTCTGGCGCATGGAAAGCGGTCTGGCTTCATTGAAGAACTGAATAAACCTCTCTTCATTGATTTTAACATAATCTTCCAGTACCGGAATCAATTCCGATTTGGCGCCGTTGGATAAGTCGTCATAAGAAATGCGGGATTTGACACGCTCAATATACTCTTCATCGCGGGAGCCGATGTGTGTCTTAGTATGAGCCGGCGGGATTTTATCCTCGACCGGAATCAATTCCATAAAAATCAGCTTGTTATCGCCAAGCGCGTGAATGAGCGGCTTTTTCTGATAAACAGGACGGTTGTCTGTTTCCCGGCCATACGGCAAATAATCCAAAATCCAGACCCATTCCTCACGGTCATCGCGTCCGCCCGCCTCATTCTTTCGGTCGCCGTGTTTGCGGTGCTCAAACGTAGGGTCAGCTCTCTGTCTGTTCGGAATCTCATCTGTCATAATACGCTCTCCGTTCATCTTTAATTTGGGCAGGGGTCATCCGCCCGATTGCCCGATTTATTGATAATGTCATTTGATTATGATTTAAGTTAAATACTCTTTAATAATCCATAAGGAATGGAATGACTGACCGGATCAGTCAATTAAATTTATTCATAATTTTACATAATTTTATATAGGTAACACCTTGCATTGATTTTAATTTCAATAATTTTTTACCTCAATCGAATTTGCTTTGAAGGGTTTGAGCCATCATTTATTTTTCCATCACTTAAATGTAATATTCTCTCCACTATATCCATTCAGATATAAATAAAAGACTCATCATATAGGTTCAATTGAAAAAGAGAGGCAAAGTTGATGAACCCGTTTGAAATGATCCAATCCTTCGATTTGTCCGTGATCTTATGGATATTCCAAACCGGCGGAAATCTGTATTTGGACCGCTTGGCGATTGGTTTTCACTGGGCCGGCACATTCAGAATCCCCGCGATAATTCTCGGAATATGCTTATGGTTTAAAAAAGAGACGCGCCCCATCGCAATCATACTGCTGGCGGCTGTTTTGGCAACTTGGATTGTGACATTTCTGATAAAAGAACTGGTCCACCGACCGAGACCTTATATTATGCTGGGCCTGACCGCCGCCGATATGCTGGTCCTGACCGACCCGACCGTCTCATTCCCGTCCGGTCATACGTCTTCCGCTTTCGCATCGGCGACAGTGATTTCTTACTTTTTCAGAAAATGGGTGGCGCCGGCTTTAACGCTTGCTCTCATGGCGGGACTTGCCCGAATCTACTTGCTTGTGCATTACCCGTCGGATGTGGCGGCGGGCGCGTTTGTCGGGATCTTTGCGGCGCTGACTGTCATTTATTTTGCAAAAAAATTACAAGAAAATGAAAGGTTTGCGTTTTTGAAACCGGATTTGAAAAAAGACGGGTGACGCAACTCTTTAAAAAACAAGGAATTGAAAAAAAAATAAAAACAGAAATTGAAAAAGAATTAAAAACGAGGGATGCCGCCGGCATCCCATAAACGAAAACGGCTTCCGGCCGGAAGGAACAACGCGGCCGGAATCGAAGGGAACAAAATTATTCCAAAACTTCGAGGATGTGGGTGGTAATATTAGATTTACCGCCGGTGCATTCGGACAAAGTTCTGCCGCAAACGTTGCAGATAACTTTCCGGCTTGCACTGCCGAAAATAATTTGTTCGTTTTCGCAGTCATTGCATTTCACGCGCAAGAATCTGCTTTTGGGTTTGTTGGTATAATCTGCCGCCATTTAACTCACTCCGAAAATTCGAATTTCTTTGCTCTGAAGCCTTTTCTCTGGTGCGCTTTTTTGCATACGGTGCATCTGTATTTCAATGCGATTTTCTTGGTCGGCTTGTCGCCGCCGGGCACCTTAGAGAATTTACCGGAGTTACCGATACCCGTTTGTCTTTTCTTCTGTCTGGCAATCATTGTAAGAGAGGAGGCTTTGCCTTTCTTGACTCTCTCCAAAGAAACTTCCGTGTGCTTTTTGCAGAACGGACA